>Ga0207641_10000618_pt1 | contig 38777 bp, 38 predicted proteins | sample KBSSwiS62_FD_184306 | JGI IMG/M metagenome (GOLD analysis project Ga0207641, IMG submission 184306) | Switchgrass rhizosphere microbial communities from Kellogg Biological Station, Michigan, USA - KBS Switchgrass S6-2 (SPAdes) (version 2) | ecosystem: Host-associated > Plants > Roots >... | reverse complement strand
GCGGCTGGACGATCGCTCGGCGCGCGTGAGCTACAAGCTCGCGCTGTCCCGCTACCGCGACGGCGACGTGAACGGAGCGCTCGCCGCCGTGAATCAGGCGGTGCGATTGGACGATCGGATGGCCGACGGCTACTACCTCCTGGGGATTTGCCTGCGGGAAAAACGCCGGATGTCCGACGCGCTGCCGGCGCTCGAAAAAGCGGTCGCGCTTTCTCCGGGCTTGATCGCGGCACGCGAGGAGCTGGCCGACGTGTTCGCGGCGCTCGGCCGGCGCGGAGACGAGCTGGAGCAGCTGCAGCTGCTGGCGGGGCTCGATCGGGATCACGTCGAACGTCAGGTGGCCGTCGGCCTGGCGCACGCGCGCGCCGGGCACTGGGATCTCGCCGTGCTCACCCTCGGGAATGCGCTCGAACGCAATCCGGACGAACCCCAGATTTATCGGGCGCTGGGGCAGGTCTGGCTGGAACGTCCTCGCGACGACCGCACCTACTTGAGCAAGGCGCGGCAGGCGCTCGAGCGGGCCGCTGCGAGCACGAACGCGGGCAGCGACGTGTTGACCTTGTACGGGCGCGCCCTGCTGCAGGAGGACGAGAACGAGGCGGCCGAGCATACGCTGCAGCAGGCGACGAGCCGCTATCCGATCGAGCCGGCCGCGTTCCTGCTCTACGCGTCCGCCGCCGAAAGACAGAATCATCTGGATGCCGCTCGCAACGCCTTGATTCTCTATGGCAGCGTCGTCCCGGAGGATCGCGACTTCGTGGCGCGGGCGTCGCGGATCGCGGCGTTGTCACTGCGGCTCAGCGACCCTGACACCGCGGTCGAATGGCTGGATCAGGCGGCGTCCGCCAGCCCGAACGATACAAGGCTCATCGTGCTCCTGGCTGAGGCCCAGCTGAAAGCGGGCGACACCGAAGCGGCGTCGGCGTCGATCGAACGTGGCCTGGCAAAGGATGCGGCGAATGCCACGCTTCGGAGCCTGAAGCTCCGGGCCGACGCCCTCAAATCGAAACGCTGACTGCGCCGCGGCTACAGCAGGCTGATCCGCGGATTGGCGGCGGTGTCGTCCAGCGCCACGCACACCATGTTGAGCCGATAGTACAAATCGTCGAGAAACGCCTTCTGCGAGACGCGCGGAAACAGCTGACTCTCGGAAATGGACACGATCTGTACGTTCGCACCTGCGCCCGTCATCCACGCGAGCAGGTGGTGTTGCTGGTCCAGGCTCAGCGTACCAACGCCCCAGATGATCAGCGCGCCGCTGGTGACCCGTGGAGGATCGGCCGCGACCGCTGGACGCCAGTGCGAGATCGGTCGTCTCAGCTGTGGACGGAGCCGCTCCAGCGCCGGGCTGATGCTCGTGTCGTTTCCCACGAGGAGGACGTGCGGGTGCCACTCGCGAAACAACGGCGGCTCGTCGACGTGACGGGCCGCCGCAACGGCGAATCTTTCAGGTGGGGCGAATGATTGAAGCATGTGTGGCTGTCAGCCTTGTTGTCCACAAACGGCGGACGCATCTCCGGAGCAACGAAGGTGCCATCGCGTTGATTCTTCCGCATCGGCGACCGCAACATGACGGCCAGCTCGGCCGACCGTCTCAGCCTGATACAGACGTTGTAATGCTTTGATTCTATGAGCCGGCTTGTTGCAGGACATCTCGATTTGATTCCTGCCCAAATTGGCCTGCTCCCGCTGGCACTAAACCTGCTCCGCGTCGATAGTCCCCCAGTGTGTGGTTGGTGTTTTCTGCGCACGCTGCCGATCGTGTTTGTGGTTGGGAGCGCCCTCGCTCTAGCCATCCCGCGGGCCGCCGCGGCCCACACCGGCGCCAACGTCCTGGTGGTCATCAAGCACGATACGCAGATCGAGCAGCCCATCGTTTTCCTGCATCGCGAACCGGCAGGCACAGGATCGAATCCGGTACATCGTCTGACCAAGAATGTACCGATTCGACTCAGCGGTACCAGCGGGCGATCGCGTACGAACGCGAACGTGGATTCGGAGCTGACGCTGCTCTACCGCGCCGCCGTGTCCGGGACAGACGGCGTTTTTGTTTTCCACAGCGGCGGCGAAGGCGGACCTGATACGCATCAGGCGTCGGCCGAACTGAGCGCGGCCGTCACCGCCGATCCCACGCTCGTGCATCGCGCGGAGATCCAGAAAGCCGCGGCCGCAACTCGCGGCCAGACAATTGATCTCCGGTAAAATTGGAGGGTCTTCGCCGAATGGCCGCACGTCCGCAGCGACAGCATCCGTTAAACCGACCAGAACAAGCTCACCCGCTTCTGCGACCTCATCGACAAATAGCTCAACCTGTGGCGCCGCCAGCCATCGCACCTGGCAAGCGCTTCGAGGCACCGTGGGCAGAGCGTCTGTGGGTACGGCTCGTGTGCCTGGCACTCAAGCCGCTCGGGTGGATCCTCCGCTGCAAATGCTGCTGGCGGGGGCGCCTTCGAGCGAAGGTTGGCCATCGGCCGGATCATCTGGTGGTGCTGCACGTCTGCCCGGTCTGCAACGCGGCAAGACCCGTCCCCTTTTGGCTGCAGCCGGCATCACACCGGAAGCACCTCCTCGTTTAGCTTGCCGCGTCGTTTACGTCCGACGCGATGCCAAGACGTGTCATCAGTTTTGTCAGTCCCTGCCGCGACACGCCGAGCTCTTCCGCGGCACGGCTCCGATGCCCGCCGGTCCGCACGAGAGCGGCCCGGATGAACTGCTCGTCGAAGACACGGCGCGCCGCATCGAGGCGCCACGACTCGTCGTCTCGCCGTCCACCGAAAACAGGCGGCAGCGCCGTCGGTGGCACGACACCGCGTTTCGGACTGCGCACAGCCAGAGCGGCCAGCACGTTCTGAAGTTCGCGGACGTTCCCCGGCCAGTCGTAGCGTGACAGCGCCGCAATCGTCGCCGCGCTAAGGGCGGCGCGGCTGCCCACGCGCTCCGTCGCGTCGCGCCAGATGTGTTCGGCCAGCAGCGCGATGTCTTCGCGCCGCTCGCGGAGCGGCGGCAGCGTGATGCGAATGACATCCAGCCGGTACAACAGATCGAGCCGGAAGCGTCCCGCTTCGACCTCCGCGTGCAACTGACGGTTCGTCGCCGCGACGATGCGGACGTCGATCCGGCGAGAGACGTTCTCACCGATGCGCCGCAGTTCTCCTTCCTGAATCACCCGGAGCACTTTCGCCTGCGCGCGCGGCGAGAGCTCGCCGATTTCATCCAGGAACAACGTACCGCCGTGCGCTTCTTCGAACACCCCGGCACGCTCTGACAAGGCGCCGGTGAACGAGCCGCGCGCGTGGCCGAACAGCTCGGCCTCCACCAGGTCGTCGGGGAGCGCGGCACAGTTCAGCGTCGAAAACGCGCGGTCGCGGCGCGCGCCAAGGCGGTGAATGGCCCGCGCGACCAGCTCCTTGCCACTGCCGCTCTCGCCGTCAATCAGTACGGCGAACGGCGCCGCCGCCGCGCGCTCAATGCCCTGCCGCAGGTCCACCATCGCCGGCGTGACGCCGATCAGCCCGCCGAGAGCCGCGGTCACCGGCTGATTTCGACGCACGAGCGCCGCGGAGACCAGTGGCGCCGCGGCCGTCGCCGCCATCGTCAACACGCTGGCGGCGCGTGAAAGGTCGTATGTGGATCCGACCGTCCAGCGCGCGCACAGCGCAGCGATCGGCGTGCCGCCATACTGCACCGGCGCCGCGGCCTCAGTTCGATCGTCGCGGCGGTGGGGAGCGATGGTGATGCCGGCCGCAATCGCCCGCTCCGAGATGTCGCCGTCCAGTCGCCCGCCATCGCCGACGAGGACGTCGCAGTGGCCGTTCCGGCTGGTCACCACACCAACCGCTGCCGCGTGCAATTGCGTCCGGATCCGGCCGCACAAATCCTTCAACACGGCTGCCTCGTCTTCCGCGGTCTGACACGCACGGAGAATGGCGACGACGTCGCCGACCTCGCAGGCTGCCGGCAGTGACGTACCTGCCGCCGGCGGATCGCTCGACGACGGCAGATACAAGGCGAGGGCTTTCAGGCCCGTCGATGCGATCTGCCGGCGCAGGAACTCGCGGCAGTCGGCGCCTGCGATCGTCGCCGCCAGGAGCTCCCATTGCGTCCGGAGGAGAGGCGGCAGCGTCGCTCTCATACGTGTCAGCCGCTGAAGCTGCGATTGCGCGGCGGCGATTCGACCGCGCCGCCGGTCGGCCTCCGCAAGCAGGAGCCGCGCCTGCAGGCCGCGCAGCGGATCGTGCGCCGCCCGCGCCGCCTGCGCCGATTCGGCGACGTCGCGATCGACGGCGTCCAGATCGCCGACCGCCAGATGAACGAACGCGGCTGTACTCGCGATCGCGGCCACCGTGCCCGGATCGCCGCATCCCTGGCACCGCTGCCTCGCATCCGCGATCGCCGACATCGCCGACCGCAAGTCCGCCCGCCCCACGGCGATCCGCGACGCCAACCTCGCGTGGCGCGATGCGAGCGCGGCAGACACGCCGTCAGGCAGCGTGGCCAGCACCGTCTGCGCGTCGGCATACTGACCGCGCCAGAAGAGGCAGCGCGCGAGCGAGAGAGACGCACCCGCCGATTGTGCACAATCGCCCTCGGCTTTCGCGGCAGCCAGCGCTGCGCCAAGGACACGTTCGGCTTCGTCGAGCCGGGCCAGGCTCACCCAGGCGTCCCCGGCGAGCGTGGCGATGTCGATCAACAGGCGATCGCAGCCGGCACGCACGGCATAGCCCTGCGCCTCGTCGAGCACCGATTGCGCGTCCCGCGCTCGACCCCGGTGAAGAAGGGCGCCGGCCAGCGAAATCGCGCCATCGGCGGCGTCGGACCAAACCGCCCGACGAGCCAGACCGCCGATAGCCTGTCGAAGGTGTCGAACGCCTGGCGCGTGGCGGCCCGCTGCCAGTTGGACACGCGCTGCTTCGATACGCCGGCGAAGGGTCGCCAGTTCCCCTGGAGCAGGCCACGTCGAAGCGACCGCGGCGGCATCTGTCGCCTCGAGGTCGCCGTTGACGGCGCCCTGCCACCCGTACACGGGGGCCCGCTCCGCGGCGCGCGACGGGCTTGAATGCCGCGCTGCATGTCGATTGGTGACCGGGCCAGGCCAGAGCGCTTGCACGAAACGCCCCGGCAGTCCGCGTGAGTGACGCGCCGCCTGCCGCACAATCCTGATCGCCCGGAGGTCCATCCGCTCGACATCGGGTCGAAGAGCCGCCATCAGCATGTCGGGATCGATTCGCTCGACCGCCACGGTGTCTACGCCTCTCACCTCGTCGTCTCCGGCGAGCAGCAGAACGTGCGGTTGTGGCGTCGTCGTCATCGCCCGAAGGAATGGTGAAAATCCGTTCGACGTGCCGCGATGGATGATGAACAGGCTGCGGCCGCGGCACACCTCCGCAAACCGGGAGCCGACGAGCGGCGAGGCGATCGGCACGAACCCCTGCTGGCGGGCTGTCCGCGCCAGTTCGCCCACGATTGTCGTCCTCCCTGAACCCGCGGGTCCGATCAGGGCGGTCACGTGAGGCCGATCCCCACATGGCGCTCGAAACATCTCTGCAAGAACGGCAACGATCGGGCGTGCGATGACGGTCATGCCACAGGTGTCCAGGGATACGGCCTCGCGAGGCGGATCGATCGGCGATCGGTATCCGGTTCCCGTATCGGGTAGCACGACCGCACGAGTCTCCGCGGAGTAGACGCACGCATGCGCGACGTGCTGCGTGATTAACGCATTCGATCTGAAAAAGCGAGCGGCACGTTCGCGCACCGCGCGTGCGATGTCTGGCGACCCTTGCCAGATTTCTGTACAACGCCAGGCTTCAAATCGCGACGTTTCGCCGACCATGCCAAAATCCACCAGCGCCGCAATCGATCGATGGCGCAAACGGTGCAACCAGTCGCACCGCACTGACCATCGCGTCTGCTCGGAGGTGCCGCCCGCCGTCCCGATCGCGAGGATGACAGGCGCCCCGGTCGCAAGGTCGATCGCGCGGCGCATCCCATGTTCGATTCCATCCTCGAGCACGAATCGGTCAGCGACGAGCTGCATCGGTGCCTCCATCGGTCAGTGGTCGCCACGCGGTGCAAAAATGCCGCCTGTGTTTTTGGATAGAATGAGGCGCTCATGCTGCGCTTTCTCACCGCCGGCGAATCGCACGGCCAGGCGCTCGTTGCGATTCTCGAAGGGATGCCGGCGGGCCTTTCGATCGACTTCGAGGCGATCACGACGCAGTTGCGTCGCCGGCAAACCGGTTACGGGCGCGGCCGCCGCATGGCGATCGAATCGGACCGCGCGCAGGCGCTCAGCGGCATCCGTCACGGCGTGTCCACCGGCGCGCCCATTGCCCTGCAGATCCCGAACAAGGACTGGGAGAACTGGCAGCGCACCATGCACGTGGAAGCGACGATGCCCGAGGGCGCGACGGGCGCCGATCGGCCGGAGGTCACGCGCCCGCGGCCGGGCCACGCCGACCTTGCGGGCTTCGTGAAATACGGCCACAACGACATGCGCAACATCCTCGAACGCGCCAGCGCCCGCGAGACTGCGGCGCGTGTCGCCGTCGGGGCGATCGCCCGGCAACTGCTTCAGGTCGTCGGCGTCGAGATTGTCAGTCACGTGACGGGCATCGGCTCGGCCGTCGTCACGGATCCGCTCGCGATTGGGTTCGACGAGGCTCGGGCGATCTCCGCTGAATCGCCCCTGCACTGCGCGGATGCCGGAATCGAGCGAGAGATGATCGCGGAGATCGATCGTGCGCGGGACGCCGGCGACACCATGGGCGGCAGCTTCGAGGTGATCGCTCACGCGGTCCCGCCCGGGCTGGGCAGCCACGTGCAGTGGGACCGAAAGCTCGATGGCCGGCTGGCCCAGGCCCTGATGTCGATTCCCGCCATCAAGGCGGTCGGCATCGGCCGCGGCCCCGCGGTCGCCACCGTGCCTGGATCACAGGTTCACGACGAGATCCTCCCCGGTCATGCCAAGGCGCCGGTTCCCCTGCGACGGCCGACCAACAACGCCGGCGGCCTCGAGGGCGGCGTGACCAACGGCGAGGATCTGCGGGTGACCGGCTACATGAAGCCGATTTCCACGCTGATGAAGCCGCTGCGCTCCGTCGATCTCGCCACCATGACCGAAAGCCCGGCCGCGATCGAACGTAGCGACGTCTGCGCCGTTCCGGCCGCTGCCGTGGTCGCCGAAGCGATGGTCGCGATCGTCCTCGCCGACGCGGTCGTCGAAAAATTCGGCGGCGATTCCGTCGAGGAGATGGTGGCGAACTGGCAGGCCTTTAGCAAGCGAACCGCAGCCCGCTTTCAGCGCCTGCCGTCGTAGAACGCAAAGATCGCTAAGGCCGCCAAGCAGTTTTTGCGTGCATCTCAACGTACCAACCTCGTCGAGTAGGGATTGCAAGTCGTGCGGCAGAAACCGTTACCGCTGATCTATCGCGGCCGCCGTGTCGACTGCGGCGATCGAATCGACATGCTGATGAACGACTTGGTCGTCGTTGAGGTCAAGGCTATCGAGCAGCTCGCACGCGTACACGCGGCCCAGTTACGATCCCCCTCAAACTGTCCGACCTGACGCTTGGATTGCTGATCAACTTCAACGTTCATCGGTTGCGAGACGGCATCAAACGGGTCGTGAACGGGTTTCCCGAGTAGAGTATTCTTTGCGGTCTTTGCGGCCTTTGCGTTCATCCGTCGGCTAAGCATGATTCGGCCCATCCTGCGATACGGCGATTCGACCCTCCACACTCGTGCCTTGCCCGTGGAGACCATCACGCTGGAGATCGATCGCCTCATCGACGACATGATCGAGACGATGTACGCGGCGCCGGGCGTGGGGCTCGCCGCTCCGCAGGTCGGTGTTGCGCTGCGAATCTTCGTCGTGGACGTGTCGGTCGGACGCGATCCGGCGGGTCTCTTCATCTTCGTCAACCCGGAGTTCGTCCAGCGCGACGGGATGCAGCTCGAGGAAGAAGGCTGCCTGAGCGTCCCGGGATTCAATGCGACGGTGGTCCGGCCCTCTCATGCCGTGCTGAAAGGTCTGGATCGTCACGGCGACTCCCAGCAGATCGAGGGATCAGGACTGCTCGCGCGGGCGTTCCAGCACGAGATGGATCATCTGGACGGCACGCTGTTCGTGGATCGTCTGCGCGGGCTGAAGCGCGACATCATCGTTCGGAAGATTCGCAAGCTGACACGCGCGGGCAAATGGTAACGACCGCCGGGTTGCGGGTTGTCTTCTTCGGTACACCGGACTTCGCCGTTCCCTCGCTCGACGCGCTTCTCGCCTCGCGCCATCAGGTCGTCGCTGTCGTCACACAGCCGGATCGCCCGCGCGGACGCGGGCACAAGACGACGATCGGCCCGGTGAAAGCCCGCGCCGAAGCGGCGGGCGTGCCGATTCTGCAGCCGGAACGTTTGAAGGATCAGCTGTTTCTGGACGCCTTGGGCGCGCTTGGCGCCGACCTCGGCGTCGTCGCCGCTTACGGCAAGATCCTCACCGATGCGGTTCTCGCCACACCGCGGATGGGGATGGTCAACGTGCACGCGTCCCTGCTGCCCCGCCACCGCGGAGCCGCCCCCGTACATCGCGCGATCATCGCCGGCGACACCGAGACCGGCGTCACGATCATGCGTGTGGTCAAGGCGCTCGACGCCGGACCGATGCTGGCCAAAGTGTCGCGCGCGATCGGGCCGAACGACACCAGCGACGAGGTCGAACGCGATCTGGCGTCGAAAGGCGCGGCGCTCCTGGTCGTGACGCTCGACGCGCTCATGGAAGGCCGCGCGCGCGAGCTACCGCAGATCGACGCCGACGCGACCTATGCCCACCGCCTCACGAAAGACGATGGCCTCGTCGACTGGAGTCGGCCGGCGGAAGCGATTCACAACCTGATCCGGGGCCTCCACCCATGGCCGCACGCCTTCACGTTCGCGCGCGGCCAGCGGCTGATCCTTCATCGTGCCGCGCCCGGGGACAGCGATGTCGCGGCCGTCGCGCCCGCCACCGTCGTCGAAGCGGCTGGCGATCGGATTGTGGTCGGGACGGGCCAGGGATCGTTGAACCTTCTGGTCGTCCAGATGGAGGGTAAGCGACCGATGGCGGCCCGCGAGTTTCTGGCCGGCCATCCGCTGACAGCCGGCGAGCGCTTCACCACGGCCGTATGATCGCGCCGGCGCGCATCGCAACCTACGAGATCCTCAGGGCTGTCTCGTCCGGCCGCGCCGACCTGCCGACGGCCATCGCCTCTGCGCGCGATAGCCTGCGCGACGATCGCGACCGCGCGCTCGCGGCGGAGATTGCTACCGGGGTCCAACGCTGGCGCGCCGCGCTCGATCACCTGATCGCCGCGCTGTCCAAGCGCCCCGTCGATCGTCTGGATTCGGAGGTTGTCGACATCCTCCGGCTGAGCGGCTATCAACTGCTGCATCTCACCCGGGTGCCGGCTTCTGCGGTCGTAGACGATGCGGTAAAGCTGGTGCGGCGTGCGGGGAAACAAAGCGCCGCGGGTTTCGTGAACGCCGTTCTGCGGGCGCTGTCGCGCCGCCGAAACGATCTGCCGCTGCCTGCGCGACCTTCGTCCTCGTCAGCGACCCGCGACGCGCTACTCGACTACCTCTCGATCACGCTGTCGCACCCGCGGTGGCTGGTGGAGCGGTGGCTCGATCGCCGTGGATTCGAGGCCACCGAAACCTGGCTGCGTTTCAACAACACGCCCGCGCCACTGACGCTCCGGGCGAACCGGCTTCGAGCGTCGCCGGAAGAGGTCATCGAACGCCTCGCCCAAGACGACGTCCACTTGGTACGCGGACGTTTTGCGCCGGACGCGTTGATCGTCGAGTCCGGTCACCCGCTTCGTGGCCGGCCGGAAGGACTCTTCGTCGTGCAGGACGAGGCGTCCCAACTGGTGGCGCTCCTCGCCGAGCCCCGGCCCGAGTGGCGTGTGCTGGACGCGTGTGCGTCGCCAGGAGGGAAAACCACCGCGCTTGCGGCCGCGCTCGATGCTTCGGGCCGTTTGATCGCAAGCGACGTCCGACGCCGGCGCATGACACTGCTGCGGAAAACGCTCACCACCGCCGGCGCTGACCAGGTGCGCCTGGTGCAGATGGACCTCCTCCATCCGCTGCCGTTTACGCGTCCATTTGATCTCGTGCTCGTCGACGCGCCGTGCTCGGGGCTGGGCACGCTGCGGCGCGATCCCGATCTCCGCTGGCGCCGGAACGAGCGCGACCTCCCGGCGCTGGCCGCCGCCGAGCTCGTCATGCTGCAGCACGCCGGCGCCGCAGTCGCGCCAGGAGGCCGTCTCGTCTACGCCACCTGTTCGAGCGAACCGGACGAGAACGAAGGCGTCGTCGACGCCTTCCTGGCGATGACGCCCGATTTCGCGCCGCTCGACGCGCGCGAGGCGGCGCCGCGCCTACCGCCCGAGGTGATCGACGCGCGGGGACACCTGCGCACCGTACCCCATACCCACGGCCTCGAAGCGTTCTTCGGCGCTGTTCTCATCAGGCGCGGCGGCACCGACCTGTAGTACGATCTTTGTAATCCATGCCCTTCGGTACGCGCATGTGGAGCGCGGGCAAGTTCGTGATGCTGGTCGGCGCGCTTGTCGCCACCTACGTCTTGTTTGCCGCGGCCTCGATGCGGATCGCCTTGCGCGCCCGGGAAGTCACGATTCCGGATCTGACCAACCGGACGGCCAACGACGCGACCGCGCTTGCCAGCGACTTAGGACTCACGCTGCGAGTCGACGAAACGCGCCGTCCCGATCCGAAGATTGCCGCCGGTCGCGTGCTGGCTCAGGAACCGGCCGCCGGCTCGATTGCCCGGCGCCAGCGGAGCATCAGAATCTGGCTGAGCGCCGGCCAGCGGTCGGCAACCGTACCGATGCTGGTGGGCGAAACGGAACGGACCGCCCAACTCCGCCTCGCCCAGGATGGTCTGACGCTGACCGGCATTGCCGAAATCCGCTCCCCGTCCTTCGCGCCTGACGTCGTCATCGCGCAAATGCCGCCGGCCAAGAGCGCCGCCGGCAACGTCTCGCTACTCGTCAACCGTGGCGACCGCGGCGCCAGCTACGTGATGCCCGATCTGATCGGCGTCAACGGCGATCGGGCGGCGGAAATCCTCCGCGCCCGCGGCTTTCGCGTCGCGGTGGTGGGGTCGAACCCGTATCCCGGCGTCGCCGCCGGTGTCGTCATCCGACAGGGTCCTCAGGCCGGTTTTCAGATCGGACCGGGCGAGCCGATTTCACTCGAGGTGAGCCGGTGAGCGTGCTCATCGCTCCATCGATCCTCTCGGCCGACTTCGCGGCGCTCGGAGACGCGATTGGCGCCGTCGAGCGCGGCGGCGCCGATCTCATTCACGTGGACGTCATGGACGGCCATTTCGTGCCGAACATCACCATCGGCCCGCCCGTCGTGAAATCGATTCGGCGGGTGGCGAAGGTGCCGCTGGATGTTCACCTCATGATCACGGATCCGGACAGCTACCTCGACGCGTTCGCCGAGGCGGGCGCGGCGATGCTGTCGGTGCACGTCGAAGTGCTGCCGCACCTGCATCGCACCGTCCACGCCATCAAGGCATTGGGCGTCAAGGCCGGCGTGGTTCTCAATCCGTCGACGCCGGTCGGCGCGCTGGAACAGATCGCCGGCGACGTGGACTATGTGCTGGTGATGTCGGTCAATCCCGGGTTCGGGGGACAGACTTTCATCCCGCGGAGCGAGTCCAAAGTTCGTGCAGTACGAGCGTTGCTCGATCGGGCGGGCAACAACGCGGCCGTCGAAATCGACGGCGGCGTCGACCAACAGAACGTGGCGCGCGTCGTCGCCGCCGGCGTGCGGATCGTCGTTGCCGGCTCAGCGGTGTTCCACAGCCCCGATCCGGAACGGGCCACGCGCGAGCTCAAGGCCGCGGCGCTCGCCGGGCTTCCCGCCGCCTCCGTTCCGCGGTGAGCGCTCCCGCGTCCATTTCCCGCGTGCGCGTGCGATACGCCGAAACGGATCAGATGGGCGTGGTGTACTACGCCAATTACCTCGTCTGGTTCGAGATCGGGCGCACGGATCTTCTGCGGCAGAACGGCTGGAGCTACCGGGAGATGGAAGTCGACGGCTACTCGCTGCCGGTCATCGACGCGCAGTGCGCCTACAAGGCGTCGGCGAAGTACGACGACGAGATCGAGGTACGGACGAGCGGCGGCATGGTGTCACCGGTTCGTGTGAAATTCAGCTACGAGGTCGTGCGCACCGCCGATCGCGCGCTCCTCGCGACCGGCAGTACCCTGCACGCGACCCTCGATCGCGCCGGCAAACCCTGCCGGCTTCCCGAGCGCGTGCGCGCATTGTTTTCATGAAGGCTCTCATTACCGGCGTCGCCGGATTCATCGGATCGACGCTCGCCGAGCGACTGCTGGGCGATGGCGCGGACGTCGTCGGTCTCGATTGTTTCACCGACTACTACCCGCGCCAGGTCAAGGAGCGGAACCTGCAGGCGGCCCGCGCCCATCAGCGGTTCCGCTTCATCGAGTCGCGCGTGCAGGACGTCGACCTTCCCGCGATGCTGACCGATCGCACGCACGTCTTTCACCTCGCGGCGCAGGCCGGCGTGAGAAAAAGCTGGGGCAAGGACTTCGAGATCTACACCGTCAACAACATCGAAGCCACGCAGGTGTTGCTCGAGGCGTGCACGCGCACGAAGATCGAACGTCTCGTCTACGCATCCAGCTCGTCGGTGTACGGTGACAACAGGCCGATGCCATTTCGCGAAGACACGCTGCCTCAGCCGCTCTCTCCATACGGCGTTTCGAAGCTCGCGGCCGAACAGCTCTGCTACCTCTACTTCGCAAATTACGGGGTGCCGACGGTCGCGCTGCGGTATTTCACCGTGTACGGACCGCGGCAGCGGCCAGACATGGCGTTTCACAAATTTCTGCGCGCGACTCTGCAAGGCGCGCCGATCACGCTGTACGGGGATGGCGAACAGACACGCGATTTCACGTATGTCGCCGATATTGCAAGCGCGACCGCGACTGCGGCCACCCGGGGCGTCCCGGGGCGCGTGTACAATGTTGGAGGCGGCTCACGCGTATCGGTCAACGACGTGTTGCAGATCATTCAGCGCGTGAGCGGCCGCTCGCCAATCGTGAAAATCGACGAGACGCAGAAGGGTGACATGCGTCACACCTGGGCCGATACGTCGCTGGCGAAGGCCGACCTCGGGTTCGTTCCAGCCGTGGGACTCGAAGAGGGTCTCGCGGCCGAGTATCAGTGGCTGACTGGAATACTTTGATCATTTATCGACGCGTGTCGCTCCTCCTCGGATGTCTGCTCGCCACCGCCGTTCTGGGCGCCAGTGCGTGCGCCGGCCGTACCCGCAGCATGGTTCCGGCTGGAACCAGCGAGCCGGACAAGTTCCTGTTCGACAAGGGCACCGAGGCGCTCAACAGCAAGAAATGGCTCACGGCACGGGAGTTCTTCAAGCAGGTCACCGAGACCTACACCGCGAGCCCCTATCGACCGGACTCGAAGCTCGGCATCGGCGACACCTACCTCGGCGAGGGCACCGCCGAAGCGCTGGTGTTGGCGATCAACGAGTTCCGCGAGTTCCTGTCGTTCTACCCGACCAGCAAACGGGCCGATTACGCCCAATACAAGCTCGCGGTGGCGCACGTCCGCCAGATGCGGGCGCCGCAGCGCGACCAGACCGAAACGCGCGAAGCGATTAAGGAGTTCGAGACGTTTGTCGCGCGCTATCCGAACAGCAGCCTGATGCCCGAAGTCAAGGCGAAGCTGCGCGAGGCGAAGGATCGTCTCGACGAGTCGGACTATCTCGTCGGCTACTTCTACTTCCGCCAGCGTTGGTATCCCGGCGCGATCGATCGCTTCAAAGCCCTGTTGAAGGACGACCCCGAGTTCTCGGGACGCGACGCCGTCTACTTCTACCTCGCCGAATCATTGGTGAGGATGAAGCAGGAGGCGGAAGCCTTGCCGTATTTCGAGAAGCTTCAGCAGGAATTCGAAAAGAGCCAGTATCTCCCGGACACCCACAAGCGCATCGCCGAATTGAAAGCGGTGGCGCAAACCAAGTAAGGAAGAGTATGAGACGGACCGTGTCGTGTTCTCTGCTGATGCTCCTCGCTTCGTTTTCGTCATCGCGCATCGACGCGCAGGCCGGCGCGCCGAGCCTGTCCGCGATCGAGACTGCCGTCGCGTGTGCGCCCCCGCTCGCGACGGACGATGCGCCCTCGAACTCGCCCCGCATCATCGGCGCACAGGACACGACCGCGCGCGGCCTGTATGGCCCACGGGATCTTCTGATCGTCAGCGCCGGCACCAGTTCGGGCCTGCAACTCGGTCAGCAGTTTTTCGTCAGGCGCGCGAACCGGTTTGGCTCCCCTGCCGATCGACGGTGGCAAGGCGCTCGTACGCTCGGGTGGATTCGGCTCGTGGCCGTGAACGATTCGACGGCGATCGCCGCCGTGGATCACGGCTGTGACGTGATCTCACAGGGCGATTACATCGAGCCGTTCGTCGCGCCGGTCGTCCCTGCGGATGTCGAACGCGACCGACCGGCGGGCGATCCCGATTTCACGGCGATCGGCCGCGTGCTGGCGGGTCTCGAGGATCGGCAGAGCGCCGGTCCCGGCGGCTATGTGCTGATCGATCGCGGCACCGACCAGGGCGTCACCGCAGGCGCCCGGTATGCGATCTATCGCGACATCCGGTCGGCCGGGATGCCGCTGGCGTCCGTCGGCGAAGCTGTGGTGCTGAGTACTGGCAAGACGCTGGCCCTCACAAAGATCACGAGCGCGCGCGACGCGGTGCTGAGCGGCGACTACGTCGCGCCGCGGCGATAAACGCAGCCTGCCTCGCCGAAGCTCGGAGCCGCTCAGGCTGAGCGAAGGCGGGTCAGCCGACTTTACGATCGGTGACGCGGCGCTGAGCCGTGGTTGGCAGGTCGGCGGCGCGCGGGCCGGCGAAGAGGTTGAAGCGGCGGAAGTAGTCTGCGGCAGAGACGAGCGCGGCGAGCACGGCGACCCACAGCGCGGCCTGGCCGATCGCGAAGAACTCGCGGCGCCCGTGCGACAGGATCAGCGCCAGGATCGCCACGACCTGCGCAACCATCTTGATCTTGCCGATCGGCGACGCCGGAATCCCGACCCCGCGCGCGTACGACAGGCTGCGCAGCGCCGTCACCGCAAAATCGCGCCCAAGAATCACCGCCACCATCCATGCCGGCGCGAGATCCATCTGCACCAGCGACACGAGCGCCGCCAGCGTCAGCAGTTTGTCGGCGAGCGGATCGATGAACTGTCCGAACGGCGTAATCTGCTTGCGGCGGCGCGCCAGGTAGCCGTCGGCCCAGTCGGTGAGTGAGGCCAGGCCGAAAATCGCGGCGCCGACGAACTCCGTCGGCACGCCGAGAATCTGACGGCCTTCGAACTTCGTCAGCAGCACGACCACGAGCAACGGCACGAGGCAGATGCGCGTCACCGTGAGCGAGTTCGGCAGGTTCATGGACCGACTCGCTAATGATAACATCGGTGGTTGCGCATGAAGGCCATCCTGCTCGCAGGGGGCAAGGGCACACGCCTGCGCCCGCTCACGATTCACACGCCAAAACCGATCGTCCCGATCTTCGACCGCCCGTTTCTCAACTATCAGCTCGACCTGCTGAAGCGCGTGCCCGAGATTGACGGCGTCGTGCTGAGCCTCAACTACCAGCCGCGCCGGATCGAGGAAATCTTCGGCGACGGCGGCGATACCGGGTTCGCCATCCGCTACGTCGTCGAGCCGGCGCCGCTCGGTACCGGCGGAGCCGTGCGATACGCCGGCGAGTCGCTCAACGAATCGGTGGTGGTATTGAACGGCGACGTACTCACGCAGGTGGATCTGGGCGCGGTCATCGCCCTGCACCGCGAACGACGCGCGAAAGCCACCATCGTTCTCACGCCGGTCGAGAACCCGAGCGCCTACGGGTTGGTCGAGACCGATGCGCAGGGCAATATCCTGCGCTTCCTCGAGAAGCCGCAGCCGCACGAGATCACCTGTGACACGATCAACGCCGGCATCTACGTGCTCGAGCCCGATACCTTCGACCGCATTCCCAAAGACACCCCGTGGTCGATCGAGCGCAGCTTCTTTCCGTCGCTCATCGAGCGCGGCGAGACGTTCGTGGCCCACGTCGATCGCGGCTACTGGATCGACATCGGCACCCCTGAAAAGTACAAGCAGGTCCATCGCGACGTGATGGACGGGCGCTACAAGCTCGAGCCGTTCGCGTCCCAGCCGGCGTCCGCCTGGATTTCGCCTGGCGCGCGCGTCGAGGACGGCGCCATAGTCGAAGGGCCCTGTTTCCTCGACGATGGCGTCGTCGTCAAGGCGGGCGCACGTATCGGTCCATACACGGTGATCGGCCGGCACTGTCATATCGAGGAGCATGCCGTCGTCGAGCAATCGATCCTGTGGGCGAACACGCGGATCGGGCAGGAGGCGGTCGTTCGGCATTCGATCCTCGGCCGCCATTGTCACATTGGGCGGAGCGCCGCGCTCGACAACGGGCTGGTGCTCGGGGACAAGTCGAGTGTGACGGACTACAGCCGGTTTTAAAAGGTGTCGGCTGTCTGCTCTCAGCGATCAGCTGGTCGAGCAGAACCGCACGCTGAAGGCCGAGAGCCGAGAGCTGAATGCGATGAACCTGAACCCTGGAATTTTCAAGGCCTACGACGTCCGCGGACTCTATCCGTCCGAGGTCAACGAAGAGGGCGCCCGCGCCATCGGTGCGGCCTTCGTCGCGTATCTGCAGGCGAAACGGATCGCCGTTGGGCGCGACATGCGGCTCTCGTCGCCGGCCCTGGCGGCCGCGTTCATCGACGGCGCGACCGCGCAGGGCGCGGACGTCGTCGACTACGGGATGGTGTCGACCGACATGCTCTACTTCGCGGTCGCGTCGGACGGCCACGACGGCGGCGTGCAGATCACCGCGTCGCACAACCCGAAGGAGTACAACGGCCTCAAGATGGTGCGGCGCGAGGCGTTTCCGCTCAGCGGCGATGCCGGCATCTCCGACATCCGCGACATGATTGCGGAAAACCGCCTGCCGCCGGCGGCGAGCCGCCGCGGCGCCGTGACCGCGAAGGACGTGCTCGCGCCGTATGTCGCACACGTCATGGGGTTCATCGATCCCTCGATCGTACGGCCGTTCAACGTCGTCCTGGACGCCGGCAGCGGGATGGCGGGGCTCGTCGCGCCGAAACTGTTCGAACAACTCCCCTGCCGCGCGACGAAGCTTTGCTTCGACATCGACGGGCGGTTTCCGAACCACGAGGCGAACCCTCTCATCGAGGAAAATCGGCGCGATATCGTGGAGGCGGTGGTCGCGCAGAAGGCGGACATCGGCATCGCGTGGGACGGCGATGCCGATCGCTGCTTCTTCATCGACGGTACCGGCGGGTTCGTCTCCGGCGATTTCGTCACCGCGCTCCTGGCCGAAGCCTTTCTCCTCAAGTATCCGGGTGCGTCGATCATCTACGACCTGCGCGCCAGCTATGCGGTCCGGGACGTCGTGGCGAAATACGGCGGCACGTCGTACATGAACCGCGTCGGCCACGCCTTCTTCAAGCGCCGGATGCGCGAGACCAACGCCATCTTCGGCGGCGAAGTCACCGGACACTACTACTTCCGCGACAATTTCTACGCGGACAACGGCTTCATCCCGGCGCTCCTCATTCTGGAACTGATGTCGCGGAAGGGGCAGACGCTGCACGAACTGCTGCGGCCGCTCGCCAGCACGTACTTCATCTCCGGCGAAATCAACACGAAGCTCGCGAGCATGGACCTGGTGCCGGCGAAGCTCGACCAGCTCGCCGCGATGTACGGCGACGCGCACCAGTACACACTCGACGGCCTCTCGGTCGAGTTTCCCGGCTGGCACTTCAACGTCCGGCCGTCGAACACCGAGCCGCTGCTGCGGCTGAATCTCGAGGCGACGACGCCGGAATTGATGGCCGCGAAGCGGGACGAGGTAGTTGCTCTGATCCGATCCTGATCGCTACAATTGGCGAGTTGTCGAGTTGGGGAATTGGTGATTGTCTTCTCTTATTCACCAATTCTCTCGTTCGACACGTGTCGTGTGCGGGCTTAGTACAATGGTAGTACAGAGGCTTCCCAAGCCTCGGACACGGGTTCGATCCCCGTAGCCCGCTCCAACAACCACTTCCCGCTCAATCAGTTGCAGATCGCGCCGTTGGCCGTGCCATGCTGGTTGCCACGCTCACCGCTCTCCAGCAACCGGATCGCGTCCTCAGTCGCCGCCGGACTCAGGTGCATATAGCGCTGCGTCGTCGTGAGATCCGCGTGTCCGGCCAAGTCTTGAATCGCACGAGCGGGTGCGCCCTTCATCGCGAGATGCGAACAGAACGTGTGCCGCAGCACGTGAACGCCCGCCACGTTGACGGCCGCGACGCGTTGCGCACTTCGGATCGCTTTGATCACGCGGTCGCGCGTGATCGGCGCACCGTCCGGCAGACACAGCACGCGATCCGATCGCAGATGCCGCGCCTGTTTGAGGGCCGCCGTCAACCGCTGTGTCATCGGGAGACGACGAGTCCGACCGCCTTTCGGCACCGTCACGTGCTCGAGCCAATCTGACCGCTGTACCGTGAGCCGCCGTGTCGGCAGATCCACGTCTCGCCAGCCGGTCGTACTCCTCGAGACGCATCCCGGCATCGCCGCCCAGGAGCACCATGAGGTACGCGTCCGGCCCTCGCTTTTGGGCCACGGTCAGGACATACCAGAAGCGATCTGGACCCGCGCCCGAATGCGTGCGCTCAAGGATCGGCGGAGCATGAGGGAAACGATCATCGCGGCGCTCGTGGAGTTTGGCCGCGGTGAAGACATTGGCCGCGAGCAGTCGTACAGAACGAAGCGGACTGAGGGAGCAAGCAAATGACCACTGCGAAGGCGCTCCGGGCGGCGATCTACGCCAGAACGAGCACCGCCGCTCAACACACTGACAACAGCTCGGCGAGCTGCGGACATTCGTCCAAGCGCGCGGGTGGTCACTCGCCGGGGAGTTCGTCGACATCGCGAGTGGGGCCACGGATTCCCGGCCGCAGTTGAATCAACTTTTGACCGATGCTCGCCGCCGCCGAGTCGACGTGATCTGTGTCTGGGCGCTCGACCGTTGGGGTCGATCCCTTCCGCACCTTGTCACTACCCTCGACCAACTCCAACAGCTCGGCGTGGGATTCGTCAGTCTGCGAGACGGACTCGATCTGAGCACCGCGGCCGGACGGCGCCAGATAGGCGTTCTCTCCGTGCTCGCGGCATTCGAGCGCGACCGACTGCGGGAACGTGTGATGTGCGGCTTGCAGCGAGCGCGCGGGCGGAAGGGAAACAACTCGGACGGCAACCGTACCTGATCGAGGACGGCCAGCTTGCCAACGTTGACGGCCTGTCAGTACGCGACGCGGCGAAGGTACTGGGCGTCAGTTACTCCGTCATCCACCGTCGTCGACTGTCACGAAAACCCCGGCTTTCAGAAAGGAGTTTCGCCCCAGAAACAGGTGCAGATCCGGCGGCGTCGGAAAGCCGCGACGTTGTTGCTTAGACACTTGTTTTCGCAACAAGCGGCACATCGGGAGGAAGCCGATGATCGGGGAATCGCACGGTAGTCGTATAGTTGTGGCTGTCGACCTACCTTTATGCGATTAGCTGTGATCCTGTTCGTGAGCGCGGTCGTACTCGGCGCTTTCGTTATTCAGGCAAAGGTCTTGACCATCATCTGGCGATTGAACATTGACAACTGGATGGGCATGTCCCGTTGGCCGGCATGGGTAACGCTAGGGATTATTGTTGTGGCTGCGATCTTCGGGCTGGTGCTTGGATTCCGCTTTGACTGGCACGCGCCGTGAAGTTGCTGAGAAAGACCAGCTTGGAGCCGCCGCGGCACGCGATTGCGTGAATCGTGTCGTCGTGCGGCGCGGCTCAAGCCTGCGCGTTGATATGGCGATTCGCATGGACACTGGCGCTCTCATCTCTGCGATTGCGTTCCTAGTTCTTCTCGGCACCGGTCTGTGGCTGGTTCGCGCTGCGCGATTCGCTCGTCTCCCAGCGAAAGCGGAACATGGTCTCGCGCCGCACTACTGTGAGCAGGCTGGTGGCCGGTTCGATGGAATGAACTGGACAATGCCATTCGTCCGGATTGCCACATTCGACGGTTTCGTTTCAATCTCCTGCATCACGCATCAAGCGATTCTCAAGGCCGGTGATGTCACAAAGATCGACCGGCGGCGACACTTCTTCTCGGTCGGCCTCCGACTGCACCATCATCGCAGTGATCTGCCAGCGACAATTGTGCTGTGGCCTCGCGATACGCCGCGGCTCCAAGCGGCTCTAAGGGCGAGTCTTCTTTCATGACGACCTGTCGAATGTCTCAACAATCGCCTTCTGGGGCGCGATTCGGCAGCGAGACAGCCCGACGCATGTCCTGATCGTCAAACGCGCGTCCTGGGGCAATGACGCCTGCCTGGGCGGTGTGTTTGGCGTTATGCTGCGAACGCCGTAGGGCCGAACGCGACATGCTGGTCGGCCTACTTTCGTTAGGCCGCAGGAAAACGGGCGATCTGTGAGTTCAACATGTGGACGGAGGCTACGCACTGGCGTGTATTCAACATCATGGCGCGAGTCTTCGGCCTGATGGCTGTGGCCGTAGCTTTTGGCTGTCTGGCCTGGGCTGCATATTTTGTTGTTCACCCCGAAGCCGCTCGGAATGTTGAGACGGCTGGCCTACCTGAAGGCGCTGTTGACGCTGTCGTCGGCGCCATCGCCGGGACAATCGCGGCGTTCGTTCTAACGCGGCGTCCGTACAGACCGGACCTTGGAGATGCCGCATTTTCCGATCAGACTCTCCGATGGACCCGCGGTTCGCCGAGTAATTGGACTCAATCCACACCGCGGCGAGAGTCGGTTGGTCGAAGTTGGTGGACCGGCGACATCCGTAACCGTGATTCGATCTGAAACGGCCCGACACGCGTACGCGCTGCACTCGCCCGCGACGATTCCCCAGACCCTTCGGCGAACTGAGCGGACTACAGTCGACGAACTCTGTGCGCCTGGGGAACGTGTGCAGTTGTGTGCATCCTTGTGAAGGTGTACTGCGCCGCTGACCGGTGTCCGAACAACTCAGCCACTGCGCAACCACAGCTCTGCGTCCACGGCTACGTTCCACGCGGTTTGCGCCGATAACCCGCCCGTGAAGACGTCTGTTGTGCGTTCGTTCGTAGTGGTTGCAATGGCCGCTTTTGTCGCCAGCATCGAGTGCGTAATGGAGTCTGCTGGCTGGCACGGGTGGGGATCGGCATACTACACGACGCCCATGCGCGAATGCCTGACGGGCGCATTTCCGATCGTGTTCGGTTTGATGGCGGGGTACATGGTTTGGTTCACGCGTGACTGGACCCGGTAAGCGGACAATCGAAGGCAAAAGCGAGATGGGGATAACAGTCAAGCGAATCGCGTCAGGTCTGGCGTGGATTGCCTTCAGCCCGTTCGCCTTGTTGATGGCAGTCGGTGCGGGTGCAAAAGCAACGTCCGACGCGGAGTTCGGCACGTATCTGGTGGTGTGCGGCGCATGGACCGTTGCCGGTGTGGTCGCGGGGATCGGCACCATCGCATCTGCCGAGTGGGCCGGCCGACTTAAAACGATTCTGTTGTGGATCGTCGCTACCTATTTCGGGGGGTCTGGACTTATATTCGCCTGGTACATGGCCGCATCCGAACCCGGTGTCGTTGATCGCGTGCTCGCTCTGGTAACAGCATTGATCGCCACTGGTATCGCCGCGTCAGTCGTACTCTGGACACGACATCGGAAACGGCGCGACGCCCGCTTATACATTCCGCAAGCTGATCAGATCGAACAAGTTGATCACCGTCGTTGACGCCGTCGTCGACTGCATCATGGTCGCAGCATTCCCGACGCTGTAGGGCGTGGAAAAATCCGGCGTGTCGACATGCGGTGGTTGCGCCTTGTGAGCGGCGCCAAGGACGACGACTTCAAGGCTCAGCGTCCCGGCTAAGACGGTGGCGATCGTGCGAGAAGGTTTCCTCATAGCTCTAGTGTACGGCGCGACTGGCATTCGACTCCCGCCATTTTGCCGCTCGCTGCGTTGCCACACTGGTTGCCACGAAGCAGGCTGATTCGGGATGACTCGGGGCGACTCGCGTTGACGACTCGGAGCGCCGGATCTTCGTGAGCAGCAGAGGCTTATTGCCAGAAGTCTCGCGCCGTCACTCGTTTACGAAATGCCGATCAGAAGATTTCGATCCCCGTAGCCCGCTCCAACCTACGCTCGCCTCCCACGCGAGCGAGCTTCGGCTGGCAAGCCAACCTTGGCTCACTCTCGCCAACGGATCGGGTGCCGTCACGAGCCGTTCGACCAATGCGTTTTTCCGAGTCCTTTTAGGACAGTAAACGCGATATCGCGTCCGGGTGGATATGCCACCCAAGCAGTCCGGCGAGTCCCATCACCACCCCTCCGACGGTCGCCACGAGCGCCAGCCAGTACAGCCACTGCTTGTGCGTCAGTGCCGTCAGCGCGAGTAAAGAGATCGCGAGCGCGATCAAGGCGTCGGAGAGATCGAACTGGTCGTCCCGGTAGTTCAGCGCGTCATACGTCTTCTGATCCTGTTCTGCTTGCAGTCGCAGTTCCTCTTTCTTCTTCGCCTGATCGATGACGAGCGCCTCGTACGACGCGATAGCGACGCGGTAATCCTCTTGTTGAGCGGGTGGAGCCGCGACGGCAGCCAGCTTGAGTTGAGCCTCAGCTGCGGCGGCGACCTCTTGGCGAATGTTCCTTGCTTGGTAGAAATTCCAATGATCGAGTTTGTCGGCCTGCGCTTGCTGCATGGCTTGGACGATGTTGTCGTCCTTGACCTTGCACACACCCAGAAACGTGGCCAGAAGGGCGACTGTGATGGCTACACGGCTGGTCAGGCGAGCGCGTTCCCGATCGCGCGAGGCGGCGATTTCGTCTGCTCCGCTGGTTGCGGATTCCATTGGATCGATGTCCATTGGGGACCCCGGAATTTTATCAGAGAGGCATCGGAGGGCATCCACGGTGCGCAACCTCACGCGACCGGCACACCGGCTCTCGATCGAGGGATCGCCGCGACTGGGGTGCTGGGCACGTCGCCACGTCGTGTGCCCCGAAGCCGGATGATTGGAGGCGACTCTGAGCGATTGCAGTTGACGGTTTCGGCGGCTGGACCTCCGTGAGCAGCAGAGGTGCCTGCCGCTCGCGTGCTTTCCTCCGACCAGCTCATCGAGTCGACATCGAGATAGCCGCCCGCCGGACAGCCGGTGCCAGCATCGTGAATCATGCCGGTCCACGGTCACCTATACTCCATGAGTGACGGCTTCTCCCCGCGCTGACGTCGCTCGCGCCTCCGGATGGGGCTTGTTCACCGCCTCCCTGGTCCTCGCTGGCATCTATTTCGGCAGCCGACGGCTCAGAGATTTCGACGCGGCGCTCGTTCCGTACGCGGGCGCCAGCGTCTTTTCCGCGTTCGGCCTCGGGTACCGGTACTCGATGTGGCTGACGAAACCGCCCACGCGTCTCTTCTGGCGACGCGGCTGGCGGTTGTTCTTCGCGCCGTCGCGCGTGGCGCAGAACCTTTCACGCCTCGCCGCGCTCTTCGCCGTGAACATCGTCGCGCAGCGGTTCATCGAGAAGCGATCGCCGTTGCGGTGGGCGGCCCACTGGTTCATCTTCTGGGGCTGCATACTCGCGGCCGCAGTCACGTTTCCCTTGTCATTCGGATGGATTCATTTCGAGACGGCCGGGGTCGCGCAGGAGCGCTACCAGGCCTTCGTCTTCGGCCTGCGCGTGTTCGCGTTCGATCTCGCCAGTCCACTCGCGCCTCTCGTGTTCAACGTTCTGGATGTCTCGGCGGTGCTCGTGATTGTCGGCGTGTCACTGGCGATGTGGCGGCGCGGCCGCGATCGCGGTGCGCTCGCGGTCCAGCAGTTCGGCGCCGATCTCCTGCCGCTGGTGATGCTCTTCGCGGTGTCGATCACCGGTGTCTTCCTGACCGTCTCGACCCACGTGATGCGCGGGCTGCACTTCGTGTTCCTGTCGCAGCTGCATGCGGTCACAGTGATCTTCACCCTGCTGTACCTGCCCTTTGGCAAGTTCTTCCACATCTTCCAGCGGCCCGCGCAGCTCGGCGTCGCCTTCTATCGCGAAACGGGCGCAACAGGCGAGGCGGCCCGATGCGCGCGATGCGGCGAATCGTTTGCGTCGCTGATGCACATCGACGATCTCAAGCAGGTCGAGCGCGAGCTAGGCATCAGATACGAGGGTACCCGAGTGAAGACGGGCGCACCGGACAATACGGCGGCGCACTATCAGGACATCTGTCCGACCTGCCGCCGCAAGAACCTCGCGCTGACGCAGGACGCACTGTGGAGGCGCGGCGCGTAATGGCCAGATTACCGACCTCGATCCCGAACCTGGTGGCGCAGTTCGGCCCGCATCTCAACCGAGAACCGGCCGGCGGCTGGACGACGCGCGGTGAGCCCGATCGGATGGTGCCGACCCACTGCTGCTTCTGCGGTCAGCAGTGCGGCATCCAGCTCAAGGTGAAAGACGAGAAGGTCGTCGGCTTTGAACCCTGGGAGGAGTTCCCCTTCAACAAAGGGAAGCTCTGCCCCAAAGGCGTGAAGCGTTACATGCAGGACGCGCATCCGGATCGGCTGTTGACCCCGCTCGCTCGCGACGACGCGCGCGGCTTCCAACCGATCGACTGGGACTCGGCGCTCGACCGTGCCGCACGCGAGATCCAACGCATCCAGTCCGCCTACGGACGGGACGCCTTCGCCGTGCTGACCGGCGCCTCGTTGACCAACGAGAAGGCGTATCTGATGGGCAAGTTCGCGCGGGTGGCCGTGCGCACAGCGAACATCGACTACAACGGCAGGCTCTGCATGGTGTCGGCGGCGGCTGCGTCGAAGAAGATTCTCGGCATCGATCGCAGCGCCAACCCCTGGAGCGACCTCCCGAAGGCGACGGTGATTCTGGTCGCGGGCGCGAACATTGCCGAATGCGCTCCGATCACCACCGACTATCTCTGGCAGGCGCGTGAGAACGGCGCGAAGCTCATCGTGCTCGATCCGCGCATGACGCCGATTGCCCGCACCGCCGAACTCTTCATCCCCGTGCGCCCGGGCGGTGACATCGGCGTGTTCTACGGCATGCTCCACGTGATGGTGCAGCGCGGCTGGATCAATCGCGAGTTCATCGCGCGGCATACCACCGGCTGGGACGCCGTCGAGGCCATTGTCGAGCGCTACACTCCGGACTACGCGGCGACTGTCGCCGGCGTGCCCGCCTCACTGATCGTGCGCGCGGCCGAAATCTGGGGGCCGGCCGAGACCAGCTTCCTGCTGCACGCCCGCGGTATCGAGCATCACTCAAAAGGCGTCGAGAACTGCATGGCCGCCATCAACCTGGTGGTGGCCACGGGCCGCATCGGGCGCGAAGGCTGCGGCTACGCCATGATCACCGGTCAAGGCAACGGCCAGGGCGCGCGCGAACAGGGACAGAAATGCGATCAGCTGCCGGGCGCGCGCGACCTCGAGAACCCGGCACATCGGGCATACATCGCCGGCGTGTGGGGCGTCGAAGAGTCCACGATCCCGCATACCGGTCTGTCGGCGGTGCCGTTGCTCGAGGCCATCCACGACGGACGCATCAGGGGATTGCTGCTGCTCTGCTTCAATCCTGCCGTGTCGCTTCCCGACGGAGACTTCATTCGGGAAGCGCTCAGCCGCCTCGAGTTCTTTACGGTGATCGATTTCTTCATGTCCGAAACCGCGCGCTACGCCGACCTCGTGCTGCCGGGCTCGCTGATGGAGGAGGACGAAGGCACCACAACCAATGTCGAAGGGCGCGTGATCCACCATCGCCAGGTCGTGAAGCCGCCGTCCGGCGCGCGGGAGGACTGGCGGATTATCTGCGACGTCGCGAAACGCCTCGGAGCTGGCGACAAGTTCGCGTACGAATCGACGCACGACATCTTTGAAGAGTTGCGCATCGCGTCCAAGGGAGGCGTCGCCGACTACGCCGGCATCACGTGGGAGCGCATCGACCGCGAAATGGGCGTCTTCTGGCCGTGCCCATCGCTCGATCATCCCGGCACGCCGCGTCTCTACGAAGGCTGGCAGTTCGGCCATCCGGACGGCAAGGCGCATTTTCAGCCGGCCGACTGGCGGCCCGCCGTCGAAGAACCAGACGCCGACTACCCGATTGTGCTGACGACGGGACGCGTGGTGTCGCAGTATTTGTCGGGCACACAGACGCGCCGCATCGGCGCGCTCGTCGACCAGTACCCGCAACCGCGATGCGAGATCCATCCGCGGCTGGCCGGGCCGCTCGGGATCGTGGAGGGCGATTTCGTCCGCGTCGAGAGCCGCCGCGGCGCCGTCGTCGTCCGCGCGCAGGTCGTGAAAACCATTCGGCCCGACACGGTGTTCGTCCCCTACCACTGGCCGCTCGACCGCTCGGCGAACAACTGCACGATCCGCGCGATCGATCCCATCTCGCAGATTCCCGAATTCAAGATCTGCGCCGTTCGCGTCTCCAAGGCTTCCGCGCCGTCCGGCGACATCGCGGCGCTCGAACCGGCGGCCGGAGGCATCCGGTGAGCGAGCTTGCGTTCTTCATCGACTACTCGCGCTGCATCGGATGCCAGGCCTGTGTGCAGGCGTGTGAGGAATGCGACACGCACCGCGGGCGGTCGCTGATCCACCTCGAAACGATCGAGCGGCGCGACAGTGTGCAGACGGCGCCGCAGGTGTGCATGCACTGCGAAGACCCGATCTGCGCGCGGGTCTGCCCCGCCGACGCCATCAAGCAGACCGCCGAGGGCGTCGTCCAGAGCTCCCTCAAGCCGCGCTGCATCGGCTGCTCGAACTGCGTACTGGCGTGCCCGTTCGGCGTGCCGAAGTACGACGGCGGGGCCGACCAGATGATGAAGTGCGATATGTGCTACGACCGCACCAGCACCGGCCGGCGTCCGATGTGCGCCACTGTGTGCCCCTCGGGCGCACTGGCGTTCTCGACGATCGAGGAGATCATGCGGACGCGGCAGGGGCGGGCGGTCAACGACTGGCAGTTCGGCGAACAGCAGGTGCGCACCAAGGTGTTCGTGCTGGTGCCCACCGCCGTAACCCGCGTGGACGTGGCGGTGATTCCCCTCAGCTCGCTCAGGCGATCGCCGCCGCCGGCCGATCCGTACGATGTCGCGGTCCTGAGGCCCACTGATGACTGGCGAACGTCCGCGATGGCGCGAGGACTTCCCCGTCCGGTGGGACGAAGACAACTACATGACGCGGCGGGAACTCGCGAAATTTCTCACGCTCGGTTCGGGCCTGCTGGCAAGCGTCAACGTCTTGATCGCGTTCATCGGCCTGACGGCCCGCGCGCCAGCACCGCCGGTGAGGCGAATCGCGGCCGCCGACGAGGTCGCGCCGGGGAGCTCGCTCTTGTTCCGTTACCCAACCGAGGATGACCCGTGCATTCTGGTTCGTGACGCGGCGGGACGTATCGATGCGTTCTCGCAGGTCTGTACCCACCTGTCGTGCGCGGTCGTCCACCGGCCCGGCGACGAGGTGCTGGCCTGCCCTTGCCACAAGGGATCGTTTTCCGCGCGGGAAGGGCTCCCGCTCGCCGGGCCGCCGCCGCGGCGCCTGCCGCGGATTGTCGTCGAGCAGCGCGGCACCGATCTCGTCGCGACGGGTGTCGAGGTCTAGCGTGGAAACCCGGCAGCAAGGCTCAATCCTCTTCTCCGCCGTCCTCATCCTCATCGCCTTGCTGGTGGTGATCCAGTTGTGGCTCGTCGCCGCGGCGCTCGAGGCGCTGTCGGCGCGACAGTTCGCCGTCCTCGTGCCGACGGCCATCGCCTCGGGCACGTTGTTCGTGCTGAGCGGTGGACTGCTCTGGTACGTGGTGTCGTTCGACGCGCGCCTCCGCCAGTGGGGTGGTCCGCGTGTCTGAGGGCTCGGTCCGGCCGCCGCTCGTCGTCCACGCTCCGGAGGTGGCGCGGAGCCTTGCCGCGCGACTCCAGGTGACTCACCTGCTGACGCGTTATTCGGAGCGCCCGATCTGGGCGCTGTTCATGTTTCTGAACGGCTTCATCACGATCGCGCTCCTGGCGGCGGTCGCGATGGTGTCCCGTACACCGTTCGTGTTTCCCTCGCTCGGTCCGACCGCGTTTCTCTTCTTCTTCACCCCTCGGGCGCCTGCCGCCAGCCCCCGGAATACAATCTACGGACACGCGATCGGCATCGTCTGCGGATACGCCGCGCTGCGGCTGTTTGGCCTGCAGGACGCTCCGCCGGCGATGGCCACCGGCGTCTCGCTCGCGCGCGTCGGCGCCGCGGCCCTGTCTTTGGCGGCGACGGGCGCGCTGATGATTCTGGCCAAGGCGGCGCACCCCCAGCCGGCGCCACGACCCTCATCATCTCGCTCGGGATCGTGACACGGCCGTTCCATCTGCTCGTCATCGAGATCGCCGTCGCGATTCTGACGGTCCAGGCGATCGTCATCAACCGCCTCGCTGGTATCAATTACCCGCTCTGGGCCCTGAGAAACGCTGGCCATTGAGCGCCCGGTAACTTTTTCCCGCCTCGCAACTCAGTAATCCTGGGACTATTTCGGTCAATCACTCATGAGCTCGACGAATCGCGCATTGCTGGGGACAGGACGCCGGGAATCTTCCCATCTCGGACGACGAGGTCGTGCGGCGCGTGCGGGCCGGCGAGACCGGTCTGTTCGAGGGTCATCATGCGCCGGTACAACCATCGCCTGTAACGGGTGGCCCGCGCGATTCTGCGAGACGATGCCGAGGCTGAGGACGTGACGCAGCAGGCGTACGTGAACGCCTACCAGCACCTCCATCAATTCGCGGGCCGCGCCATGTTTTCCACCTGGTTGACCAGGATCGCGGTGCACGAAGCGCTAGCCCGCGCTCGCCGGCGGGACCGATTCGACGAACAGGAGGCCGTCGATGACGACGCGTGAGCTACGGTTGGGCAAGCCACGCGAATGTTGTCCACCGTAGTGCGAAGCGAAGGTGGACGATCGATCTCGTCGCCCCGCCCACCAGTGCTCCTGGGGAGCCACTGGTGAACGGAGTCATCATGGCGACTGCGTGCACGACTAGTGATTCTTCTGCCCGGCCGTCGTGAGCTTTTCCATCACCTGGTCGATGCTGAAGCTTGCCGGCTTCTGGCTTGGCGGGAACTCCTTGAAGCTTTGAATCCAGCGCGCGACGAATACCTGTGCCGGCACCAGCAGGAAGACGCGCCGGAGCAACCAGTCGTTGTAGTAAATGGAGTTCTTGTCGGCCTTCTCGAACGGATCGCTGCGGAGGTTGAACAGCTTCGGCACGCGCAGGTTGACCAACGGCTCCGACCAGACTCGAAAGCTTTCAGCCCGCTGTTCCGAGAAGACCGCTTTCCAGTTGCCGTAGCGCAACGCCATCAGTTCTCCGTCGTCGCTCCAGTACAGGATCTCTTTTCGCGGCGATTCGGCGACTTCGCCCTTGAGATACGGCATCAGATTGTAGCCATCGAGGTGGACCTTGAAGGTCTTGTCGCCCGCCTTATAGCCCTTGAGCAACTGCTCCTTGACGTCCGGCACGCCGGCAGCCGCGAGCAGCGTTGGCAGCATGTCTTCGTGGGCGCAGACCTCATTGGAGACAGTGCCTGGCTTGATGACGCCAGGCCAGCGGAGCAGCGCGGGGACGCGCCAGCCGGCGTCCCAATTGGTGTCCTTTTCGCCGCGGAATGGCGACGTCCCGCCATCGGGCCATGAGAACTCTTCCGGTCCGTTGTCGGTTGAATACATGACCAGGGTGTTGTCCGCGATGCCCAGTTCGTCGAGTTTGTCGAGCAGACGCTTGACGTCGCCGTCGTGCTCGACCATGCCGTCCGGATAGGTCCCCAGCCCGGTCTTGCCGATGGACTGAGGCTTCAGGTGCGTGAAGATGTGCATGCGCGTCGAGTTCGCCCATACGAAGAAGGGCTTGCCGTCTTTGTGGGCCTTGTCGATAAAGGCGAGCGCCGCGTCAGTGAATTCGTCGTTGACCGTCTCCATCCGTTTCGTGGTGAGCGGGCCGGTGTTCTCGATTTTCTGCTTGCCCACACGTCCGAACACCGCGTCTACGGTCGCATCGTCCTTGTCAGTCGCCCAGCAGTGCATCACGCCACGCGGCCCGAAATGCTTCTTGAACTCGGGGTCCTTCGGGTAATCGGGATTCTCCGGTTCTTCCTCGGCGTTCAAGTGATACAGGTTGCCGAAAAACTCGTCGAAACCGTGGTTGGTGGGCAGGAACTCGTTCTTGTCGCCCAGGTGGTTCTTGCCGAACTGACCGGTGACGTAGCCCTGCGGCTTCAACAACTCGGCGATGGTGGCGTCGTGCGCCCGCAGCCCTTGGTCCGCACCTGGCAGGCCGACCTTGGTGAGGCCGGTGCGGATGGGCGACTGGCCGGTGATGAATGCCGCGCGTCCGGCGGTGCAGCTTTGCTGGCCATACCAGTCGGTGAACAGCGCCCCTTCCTTCGCCAACCGGTCGATGTTCGGCGTGCGATATCCCATCACGCCGTGGTTGTACGCGCTCACGTTGAACCACCCGATGTCATCGCCCCAGATGACGAGAATGTTGGGCTTCTTCCCTGCTTTCGATTCAGACATGTCAGACTCCAGGTTTGTTTACCGAACGCCCGCCGCGACCGGTGCGGACGTCGAGGCAAAACCGGCTCCGGCGTTCCGCGGGCCGACCAGAGTCCGAACAGCCGTTTCTGTGAGCAAATCGCCACTCGGGCAGCCTGCGGCCTTGGAGCCGGGTGAGGAGATTGACAATGGGCTGTGATCGCTCCCCAGAGTTCGGCGTCTGAGCGATAATTGTCCGAGCGTTCGTCTGGAAGGGGGAGCCTGACGATGTGGCCCGGATTCGATCCCGACACCAAGAAAGAGCTGGACCATATCCGAAGAATGGTCCGTCTCCAGCGTCAGACGCCGACAAGAGAGTGGCCTCTCATCTGTGTGGACATCGAAGACCGTATTGGCCTTCTGGTGGTGCGTGAGTGGCCGGATGGTTCCGTCACGGCGTACGTTGGACACCGTTCCGAACCCTGATTCTTTACACGGCGAGAACTGCGAGGAATCGGGCCTATGAAATCAGCGGCAGTCTTCACGGTGCTCATTGCGGGTGCGTTTTTGGCATCTGCCTGCCATCCCGCCGGCGAGAGCGCAGACGTCGGTGACACCTCTACTTCAGCCGCGAAGTCGGTAGTCGCAGACAAACCGTTCGTCGCCGCTGGGAAAATCAACCTGGATCTCGATGGCGGGTCGTACGTCCTCCGCACCACGGCGGACAATCACATCCGGGTCACCCTGACCGGAAACACCGGGAACGCAAAGGCCGAGCTCACCGCGCGCGAGACCGACGCGACCGTGCAGGTCAAGGACACGCCGCGCAATTTCCGCGCGACGATCGAGGTGCCTTCGGTGGCGGACCTGGTCGTCCACTTTAAAGGCGGCGAGCTGGTGATGGAACCGATCACCGGGAACAAGGACGTGCAGAGCTACGGCGGCGAGATCAAGATCGGGATCGGCAATCCCGACGAGTATTCATCCGTCGACGCGTCGGTGAAGGTCGGCGAAATCGACGCCAGCGCGTTTGGCGGATCGAATTCGGGATTACTGCCTCATTTCACGTGGTCCGGCAAGGGCAAGTACACGCTCCGCGCCAACCTCGCCGCCGGCAGCCTGTCGCTGCGAAGCAAATAGCCAGTCAGCTCGCCTCGACGCAGAATCTGCCACGGCTGACGCTGCTCCCCCTGGCAGCCCGGGGTCAGACACCACTCTGACCCCACTCTGACACCGCCGGACGTCACCCATTCGGATTGAACCGATACCCGACCCACGGCTCGGTCACCAGATAGCGGGGGTTCGAGGGATCGGGCTCGAGCTTCTTCCGCAGCTGCCCCATGAACACACGTAGATACTCGGGCTGCTCCTGCGACGCTTCGCCCCACACCGCCTCGAGCAGCGTGCGGTGCGTGATGACGCGATTCGGATGGCGCGCCATGTACACGAAGAGGTCGAACTCCTTCGGCGTGAGCCGCACCTCGGCGCCGCGCGCGTGGACGCGCCGGCTCTCGAGATCCACCCGGAAATCGCCGGCCTCGAACGACGACACATCAGCGTCGCTGCCGCTGCGCCGCAATGCCGCGCGGACGCGCGCCAGCAGCTCGTCGATCCCGAACGGCTTGGTGACATAGTCGTCGGCGCCGCAGTCCAGCGCCTCGACCTTGGCCTTTTCCTCGCCCTTGACTGACAGCACGATGATCGGGACCGTCGACATGGCGCGGATCCGCTTGCACAGCTCGAGGCCGTCCATGTGCGGCATGTAGAGATCCGTGATTACCAGCTCGGGCCGCCACTCGTTGAAGTTGGAGAGCGCCGCTTCGCCCTCGGCGGCGGTGCGCACCTGATACCCCTGACTGCTCAACACCGTCCGGAGCACGCGCGTGATCTGCGGCTCGTCGTCCACTACCAGCACGCGCGACTTGTCAGTGGTCGTTGCCATCGTGGCACTCATGGTCATTGATACTCCTTTTGCCCAAGCTATCTCGCCGCCAGCGCCGCCGCCGGCGCCTGACGATCGGTGTCGGACGCCTCGACAGCCACCGGTAGCGTCATCGAGATCGACGTGCCGTGGTCGTCGATCGCATCCACCCAAATCCAACCGGCCTGCGCCTCAACAAGGCGGCGCGCGATCGGCAGCCCAAGGCCGATGCCGCCGCGGCGCGGATCGTGGGATTGCCGGCCCGGAATCCTGAAGAACTTCTCGAAGACCCGCTCGCGATGCTCGGCCGGGATGCCTGGGCCTTCGTCGATCACGGTCAGCCGGACGTGGCGATCGCCGTCCCGACCCGCCCGGACGGTAATCGTGCTGCCCGCCGGCGCGTACTTGCTGGCATTATCGAGCAGGATGTAGATGACCTCCGTGATCGAGGCCTCGTCCACCGACACGCGCGGCAAGTCGTCGTCGAGCGTCACCGCGACGCGGTGGTCGCGCGTCACCGTCTCGGCGCGTGCCAGGCCCGCGCGCACCAGGTTTTCCGCCGGCACGGCGCGCAGATGCAGCGGCTGCGCCGGCTCGGCGCGATCCGACGTGGACAACCCTTCGATGAACCGATTCAGGCGGTCCGACTCCTCGTCGATCACCTGAAGCAGCTCGTGCCGTCCTTCGCTCGACAGCTCCGACTGCGGCTTCCACGGACCGGACCGGATCAGCGCGGTCACGGCGGCCTTGATTGCCGTGAGCGGCGTGCGCAGATTGTGCGTCAGCGCGTCGAGCAGCGCCGCCTTGAGCTGCTCGTTTCGCCGCGCGGCCTCGGCTTCGCTGGCTCGCTCGAAGGCCGCTTGCAATTCCTGGTACAGGCGTTGAATCTCCTGCTGCCCCGCTTTGGCCTCGGCAGCGCGCCGTTCGGCGCGCGAAGCCAGCTCGCCCGCAATCACCGCCGTGACGGTGAAGACGACGAAGGCAATCCAGTCCTCGGGATCCTCGATGCCGAACCCTTCCGGCGGGAGGAAGAAGTAGGAATAGGCGGCGGCGCCGCTGGCGGCAGAGACAAGAGCGGGGGCCGTCCCCCACAACCTGGCGATGACGACCACGTCCAGCAGCAACAGCGGCGCAGCCACGCCAGCATAGCTGACCGACGCCAGCTCGAGGCACACGACGATGGCGCCCACCGTGGCCGCGGCTCCAACGAACTTCAGCCAGCGCACACCACGATTATGAACCGCCACCTCGAGGACCGCCAGCACACGACTTCCTTATGCCTGACGCTCGTCTAAACCCCCCGCCGTCGCTCGTCCGCGCCCACGAGCGTCGGCGAGGCAGCCGTTCGCGCTCCATCGGACCTGACGCCGAACCGGTTCTGCTACAATCGAACAGTGGTTCACTTTTCGAACCGCCGTTCGAAACGCGCCGAGGCGCGCCGCGTCGACATCATGCGCGCCGCCGCCACCGTGTTTCGCGCCCGCGGCTTCAACGCCGCCGGCATGCGCGACATCGCCGTCGCAGCCGACCTGTCGCCGGGCAACCTGTATCACTACTTCCGCGGCAAGGAGGAGCTGCTCTTCTTCTGCCAGGACCGCTCGCTGGACCGCCTGCTCGACGCCCTCGCCGCCGCACGCCCGGCCAGCCCGAAGGATCGGCGTCCACTCGCGGCACGCCTCCGCGAGCTCGCGATCGCGCACGTGCTCTGTCTCATCGATGGCCTCGAAGCGTCCGCCGCTCACCTCGAGGTCGACGCCCTGCCGCCGCCGCTTCGCGAGCGGATCGTCGCCAAGCGCGATCGCTACGAGCGCGGCGTGCGTGCCCTCATCACAACGGCAGGCGGCCGCGGCGCCGAATCTGCCGTCGCCACACGCGCCTTTCTCGGCGCGCTCAACTGGACGGCCCACTGGTTTCGCCCAGACGGCGGCCAGCCGTCGCAGCGCGTCGCCGAGCTCGTCGCGGACTATGCCGTCGCTGGATTGATCTATGGCCCCACACGCGCACGTCCCCTTGACCGTCAACGGCGAGCCGACCGAGGTCGCGTTCGCTCCGTACAAAACGCTCCTCGAGGTGCTGCGTGAGGACCTGAATCTGCCCGGCACGAAACACGGCTGCGAACTCGGCGAGTGCGGCGCGTGCGCGGTGCTGCTCGACGGACAGCCGGTGCTGTCGTGTCTGGTGCTCGGTGTCGACTGCGACGGCCGTGACGTCACGACCGTAGAGGGCCTGGCGTCCGACGGCCGTCTGCATCCGCTGCAGGAGACGTTCGCCGATCTCGGCGCGGCACAGTGCGGCTATTGCACGCCGGGATTCCTGGTCACGGCCAAGGCGCTGCTGGACGAGCATCCGCATCCGACACGCCATCAGATCCGGGAGGCGCTCTCGGGCGTCCTGTGCCGATGCACCGGATATCAACAAATCTTCGAGGCCGTCGAAGCAGCGATCGCGACTACCGACTCCCGACTCTCGACTACCGACCCCCGGAGCTGCCGATGAAGGTCATCGGCATCCCCAGGCGACGGGTCGACGGCCGCGCCAAGGTCACCGGGCAGACGCGGTTTGCGGACGATGTGGCGCTGCCGCGGATGGTGCACTGCAAGCTGCTCCGGTCGACCGTCCCGCATGCCCGCATCGTCGGGATCGACGCCTCACGCGCGCGGGCGCATCCTGGCGTCCATCTCGTGCTCACCGGCGCCGACTTTCCGATTCCGTACGGCATCCTGCCCGTCAGCCAGGACGAGCACGCGCTCGCCATCGACCGCGTCCGATTCGTTGGCGACCCGGTCGCGGCCGTGATAGCGCGCGACGAACTGACCGCCTTCGAGGCGCTGGATCTGATCGCCGTCGACTACGAGCCGCTGCGGACGTTCAGCGGTCCCGACGACAGCCTTGAGCACGACACGCCACGGATCCACGACTACGGCGACGCCGGGAACATCCACAAGCTCGTCTCGCTCCGCTTCGGCGATGTCCAGGCCGCGCTGTCGGCGGCCGATCACGTGTTCGACGACACTTTCTTTTACGAAGGCAACACGCATCTGCCGATCGAGCAGCACGCTGCGGTCGCGGCGAAGGACCCTGACGGGAAGCTCGTCTTGTGGTCGAGTACGCAGACGCCGCATTACGTCCATCGCGCGCTGGCCAAAGCGCTCGCCCTGCCGGCGGCGCACGTGCGCGTCATCGCGACGCCGAACGGCGGCGGCTTCGGCGGCAAGAGCGATCCGTTCAACCACGAAGTCGTCGTCTGCAAGGCCGCGCTCCTCCTCGATCGCCCGGTCAAGATCTGCCTGACTCGCGAGGAGGTGTTCTACTGCCACCGCGGCCGGCATCCGGTGTTGATGCGCTTCGAGACCGGCGTCAAGCGGGACGGCACGATCACCGGCATGCGGGTGCAGACTGTACTGGACGGCGGCGCGTACGGCTCCTACGGTGTCGCCAGCACCTTCTACACCGGCGCACTGCAGACCGTGACCTATCACATCCCCAGCTACGAGTTTCGCGGATGCCGTGTCTTCACCAACAAGCCTCCATGCGGACCGAAGCGCGGGCACGGCACGCCGCAAAGCCGCTTCGGTCAGGAGATTCAACTCGACAAGATTGCCGAGCGGCTAGCGCTCGATCCCGCCGACCTTCGGCTTCGCATCGTCGAACAGCCGGAAACGCTGACCGCCAACTACTTGCATGTCGGCACGATCGGACTGACCGAATGCATTCGCCGCGTCACTCGGGCGGCGACGTGGAGTGAACGGTTCCGCAAGCTCCCGCCCGGCCGCGGTGTCGGCCTCGCCTGCTCGTCGTATCTCTCCGGTGCCGGACTGCCGATCTACTGGAACGACATGCCGCACTCGGGCGTGCAGCTCAAACTGGATCGGAGCGGTGGCGTCACGGCGTTCTGCGGGGCCACGGAAATCGGCCAGGGGTCGGACGACGTGCTCGTCGCGTGCGTCGCGGAGGTGCTGGGCATCGATCCGAGCGATATCCGGGCTGTCACCGGCGATACCGATCTCACGCCGGTGGATCTGGGTTCCTATTCGAGCCGCGTGACCCTGATGATGGGCAACGCGGCGATTCAAGCCGCCGAGCGCGCTCGCGATCTGCTGGCCGACGCCGTATCGAAGAAGCTGAGCGTTCCCAGGGATCGGCTCGTGTTCGCCGAACGCCGCGTCTTCGACACGGAGGAGCCGGCCGTCGGGGTCAGCTTCAGTGAGGCGGTGTGCCTGGCGGAAACGATGTTCGGCACGCTCGGCACGACGGGGTCGTACACGCCACCGCGATCGGCCGCCCGATTCAAGGGCGGCGGCGTGGGACCGTCGCCCACCTACTCCTACACTGCCGCCATCGTCGAGGTCGACGTCGATCCGTCCACCGGGTGGATCCATGTGCCGCGCGTCTGGATCGCGCACGACATCGGCCGTTCGATCAATCCGACGCTCGTCCGGGGCCAGGTCGAAGGCAGCGTCTACATGGCGCTCGGCGAAGCGCTGATGGAGGAACAGACGTTCCGCCGGCTGCCGCCGAAGCTCTCGCACGCCCTGGTGCACAAGTTTCCTTCGATGCTGGAGTACAAGAGCCCGACGACGCTCGACATGCCCGAGGTGTTCACTGAGCTCGTCGAGAATCCGGATCCGCGCGGACCGTTCGGCGCCAAAGAGGTCGGGCAGGGCCCGCTGCTGCCGATCATGCCGGCGGTGGCCAATGCGATCTACGACGCCGTCGGTGTGCGGATCGACGAAGTGCCGATCACGCCCGAGAAGGTGCTGCGCGCGCTCGACGCAAAGGCTGCCGGGAAACCGGCGCGGGTGGGTCCAACGCGCTTCCCTGCTGTGCCCTGGCCTGCCGCGCTGGAAGTGCCGCCGCCCTGGGAAGGCGGGGATGGTACGGCCAAAGTAAAAAGTGAAAAGGCAAAAGGCAAAAGTGAAATGAGGAACGTTGAAAGTGAGGTGGCGCGGCCATGATGCGCCTTCCCTACTTCGCGTTTCATGCGCCGGCTACGGTACGCGAGGCGGCGGATCTGATCGCGTCGTCGCCGGGCGCGATGCTGGTGGCGGGCGGGACGGATCTGCTGCCGAACATGAAGCGGCGCCAACAGGTCCCGCGAACGCTCGTGAGCCTGCGACGCGTCGGCGAGCTCAAGGAGATCACGAACGGCAACGGCCTCACGCTCGGCGCCGGGTTGACGCTCAGCGGGCTGGTGCGCGAGGGTCGCATCCACGAGCGGTATGCCGCGTTGTGGCAAGCGGCGTCGTCAGTGGCGACGCCGCATCTGCGCAACATGGGCACACTCGGCGGCAACCTCTGTCTGGATACTCGATGCAACTACTACGACCAGAACTACGAATGGCGGAAAGCGATTGATTTCTGCCTGAAGAAGGATGGCGCGATCTGCTGGGTGGCGACCGGGAGTCCCAAGTGTCTGGCGGTGTCGTCCACCGATACCGCTCCTGCGCTGCTGGCGCTCGGTGCAACGGTGGTACTGACCAGTATCGACGGTACCCGCGAGATCGCCGTCAGCGACCTCTATCGGAACGATGGCATCGAATACCTGACGAGAAGACCGAACGAGATTCTGACCAGCGTCCGGCTGCCTCGCCTCCACGGCTGGCGCAGTACCTACTGGAAGCTGCGACGGCGCGGTGCGTTCGATTTTCCCGTCCTCTCCGTGGCGGCGGCGGTGAAGTGCGACGCTGGCGGGATGGTCGAAGACGCTCGCCTGGTGTTGGGAGCGGTCTCCTCGCGACCGGTCGAAACGCCGGCGGCAGCCGCCGCGCTCGTCGGTCAGCCGCTGACGGACGACGGGATCGCGCGGGCCGCGGAGCTCGCCGCCAAGCCGGCCAAGCCGATGGACAACACGGACTTCAATCTTCTCTGGCGGAAGCGCGTCGTGCGCGAATTCGTGACCTACGCGCTGCGAGAGTTGCGCGGGGACGACATGCGCGAGCTCAGATGGAAGCTCTCGCGGCAGTCGTAGCGTTTCGAAACGTCCTCTTAGGGCTACCCGCGGCCATTTAGAACAGACGCCGGTAGTCCTCGTAGTTCACGGGCACACCAACCACCAGACTTCGACGCCGCTCGACGGCCACCTTCACGGCCGACGCCAGTTCGTCGGGATTGCTCGTGCGCAGTCCTTGGACGCCGCAGGCCTCGGCCATCTT
>Ga0207641_10000617_pt1 | contig 38890 bp, 38 predicted proteins | sample KBSSwiS62_FD_184306 | JGI IMG/M metagenome (GOLD analysis project Ga0207641, IMG submission 184306) | Switchgrass rhizosphere microbial communities from Kellogg Biological Station, Michigan, USA - KBS Switchgrass S6-2 (SPAdes) (version 2) | ecosystem: Host-associated > Plants > Roots >... | reverse complement strand
GCTCTGCTTCATGGTGCCGCTGGGCCTGGCTCAGGCCGCGACGGTGCGGGTCGGCTATGCCCATGGTCAGCGCGATGCGGCGGCAGTGGCGCGCGCCGGCTGGCTGGCGCTCGTCTTCGGCATCGTCTTCGCGGCACTGTCGGCGGCCGCGCTGTTCGCCTTTCCGCTCCCGCTGATCGGGATCTTCATAGACAGCCGCCTGCCCGCCAATGGCGAGGCCATCCGCCTCGCCACGGCCTTCCTGTCGGTGGCCGCCTTCTTCCAGTTCTTCGATTGCACACAGGCGGTCGGCGCCGGCGTGTTGCGAGGACTGCAGGACACGCGCGTGCCGATGCTGTTCGCGGCGATCGGCTATTGGGTGATCGGCCTTGGTGTCGGCACCTTCCTCGGTTTTCACCTGGGCATGGGCGGTGTTGGGGTCTGGCTCGGCCTCGCCACCGGCCTCGGCACCGTCGCAGTGCTGATGGTGATACGATGGCTCCGGCGTGAAAGGCTGGGACTGGTGCCGAGGGCCGAGGCTTTTGCTGCGGCGTGACACGCACTATGGACACGCCACAATGACCAGACTTACCCGCCCCCTCCGCCTCGGCACCCGCGGATCGCCGCTCGCGCTGACGCAGGCGCGCATGACGATCGCCGCGCTGCGCGCCGCCCATGGCTGGGGCGAGGGCACGATCGAGATCGTGCCGATCAAGACCAGCGGCGATCGGATCCAGGATCGCGCGCTGGCCGAGGTTGGCGGCAAGGCGCTGTGGACCAAGGAGCTCGACCGCGCGCTGCTCGACGGCGAAATCGACTTCGCCGTCCATTCGATGAAGGATGTCGAGACGATCCGCCCGGCCGAGATCGCCATCGCAGCGATGCTGCCACGCGCCGATGTGCGGGACCGGTTGATCGGAGCCACGTCGATCGCCGAGCTGCCGCAGGGCGCGCGGGTCGGCACCTCATCCCCACGCCGCTCGGCCCAGGTTCGCCGCGCACGGCCCGACGCCGAAATCGTCCTGTTTCGCGGCAATGTCGATACCCGCCTGGCGAAGCTCGCCGGTGGCGAAGCCGATGCGACCCTGCTCGCCAGCGCCGGGCTGGAGCGGCTCGGCCGCAGCGAAGTCGGAACGCCTATCTCCGTTTCGGAGATGCTGCCTGCCCCCGCGCAAGGCGCGGTCGGCATCGAGACGCTCAGCGCCAATGGCGAGATGCGCGCGCTGCTCGGCGCTATCGACGACCCCGCGACGCATGCCTGCGTGTCGACCGAACGCGCCCTGCTCGCCGCGCTTGGCGCGGATTGCCGCTCGCCGGTCGCGGGGCTGGCGACGATCGAGGGCGAGGCGATCCGCTTGCGCGCCGAGATATTGACCGAGGATGGCGGCGATCATCGCACCGGCGAGACCTGGATCGCCCGGCCGGAAGAGGCCGAACGCCTCGCGCACGCGCTTCTCGCCAAAGCCTCGCCTGGTCTCAGGGCGCTGTTCACCGGTCGATGAGCCGCCCCCCGCTCCTGATCCTGCGCCCCGAGCCCGGCGCGACCCAGACCGCAAAGCTGGCGCGCGAGGGGGGCTGGCATCCGATCCTGTCCCCGATATTCCGGATCGAGCCGATCGCCTGGGAGGCGCCCGAGCCGGGCGGCTATGACGCGCTGTTCGTGACGAGCGCCAACGCGGTCCGCCAGGCGGGCAAGGCACTGAGCCGCTACAGGGCGTTGCCCTCCTATGCTGTCGGCGCCGCGACGGCGCGCGCGCTCAAGGCGGCCGGCTTCATCGACATTCATGCCGGGCGCGGCGACGCGATCGCGATGCTCGTCACGGCCGCCGATTACGGCGTCACGCGCGCGCTCCACCTCGCCGGCGAGGATCATCGCGACGCCCGCCATGAGGCGATCGCGATCGACCGCCGGATCGTCTATCGTAGCGCCCCCGTCGCGAAGCTCGGCGAAGGCGCGACACGGGCGCTGGCGGGAGGCGACGCGACCGTCCTGCTTCATTCGGGCCGCGCCGCCGACCATTTCGCGCATCTGTGCGACGGCATCGGCGTGCCGCGCGGTAGCGTCCGCATCGCCGCGCTCGCCCCGGCGGTGCTCGACGCCGCCGGGGCGGACTGGCGCGCCGCTGTCGCCGCCGCCAAACCCGACGATGCAGCGCTGCTGGCGGCGGCGGCGCGGCTGTGCCAATAAGGCGACCCGAGAGCGAGGAAGACGAACCGAGGATGCCCGAAACCGTCGATCCCCATGGCCAGCGGCGCCGGCAGGTCGGACCAATCGTGCTGTTGCTGTTGCTGGCGGCGCTGGTTGGCATGGGTTTCGCCGCCTGGCTGTTCCATCGCTTCGATGTCGTTTCCGATTTCATCAAGCCGAGGCCGGCGCCGATCGTCCGTAGCGTCGCACCACGGCCCGCACCGCCCGCTCCACCGCTTCCCACCGCGAGCGAAACCGAGGATGACGCACTCGTGGTCGAACGCGTCGGCAAGATCGAGGAGCAGGTTGCCCAACTCGACGAGCGCGCCGCCGCCGCTTCGGACGAGGCGCGTCGCGCCGAAGCGCTGCTGCTGACCTTCGCCGCGCGGCGGGCGATCGAGCGAGGGGCCGCGCTCGGCTATATCGAAGGCCTCCTGCGGGAGCGCTTCGGAGGGGTCGAGCCACAAGCGGTGGCGACGGTGATCAGCGCCTCACGCCGGCCCGTGACGATCGAGCAGCTCCGCGAACAGCTTCACGCGCTCGAACCGCAATTGTCGGTCGGGTCGGAAGACGGAGGCTGGTGGGACGGCGTGCGCCGTGAATTGGCGGGGCTGATCATCGTGCGGCGCGCGTCCACACCATCGGCAGCGCCGGTCGACCGGCTCGCCCGGGCGCAGGACGACTTGACCGCCGGACGGGTTGACGCGGCGCTTCTCGAAATCTCCAGACTGCCGGCGCGCAACGCGGCGCAAAGCTGGTTGCTGAATGCACGTCGCTATGTGCAGGCACGGATCGCGCTCGACCGGCTCGAGACGGCGGCCCTGCTCAAGCCGACGGGCGAGGCCAGCCCGACCAAGCAATGATTCTTCTCGCCGGGGGCGGAGACAGCGTCCGTTCGCGCGGCCCGGCCCAGTACCTCGGCGTGATGACCTTCGCGCTTTCGTGAAGGCGAGCCGCTGCTGTTCTTGTCGCACGCGAAGCTTCGAACACGGTGTTGCCTCAGAAGTCGACCGCGATGCCCTTGAGCTCCCAGTCGCCATAGCGTGTGGGGTCGGGCCCATCGCGACCACCGGCCTCGGGCGCGGGCCGGAGCTCCTCGGGCTCCGGCACGGGCGGACTGGGCGAGAGATGGGCCGGAGGTTTCACATGCGGCGGTCGTTTTCCGTACATTCTGATCCCTGCACTTTGCCGCGCAGCCGATTGAACTGCACATCTTTGTTCCCCACATTGGCGTTGCGAGGAGCGATGGCAAGATGAACATGATGAAGACGATGATGCTACTGGCGGCGCTCACGGCGCTGTTCATGGCGCTCGGCTTTACGATCGGCGGCAGTGGCGGCGCGATGATCGCGCTGCTCATTGCGGCGGCCATGAACCTGTTCACCTACTGGAACGCCGACAGCATCGTCCTCAAGATGCACGGCGCGCGCCAGGTAAATGCCGATAACTGCCCTGAATTCGTCCGCCTGGTTCAGGATCTTGCGCGGCGCGCACAGCTGCCGATGCCGCGGGTCTATATTATCGACAGCCCTCACCCCAATGCCTTCGCGACCGGTCGCGATCCCGCCCATGCCGCAGTCGCCGCGACGACCGGCCTGCTCGGCATCCTCGACCGCGACGAGATAGAGGGGGTCATGGCGCATGAGCTTGCGCACGTCCGCAATCGCGACACGCTGATCATGACGATGACCGCGACGATCGCGGGCGCCATTTCGATGATCGCGAATTTCGGCATGTTCTTTGGCGCCGGCCGGGATCGTGACGGTGGCCAGATAGCGGCGACGATCCTGGCGGTCCTGGTCGCGCCGTTCGCCGCGATGATCGTGCAGATGGCGATCAGTCGGTCGCGCGAATATGGTGCGGACCGCGGAGGGGCCGAGATATCCGGCAAGCCGCGCGCGCTCGCCTCCGCGCTGGCCAAGCTGGCGCGCGGCGCCGAGCATATCCCTAATCCGGTCGTCGATCGCAATCCGGCGGCGGCGGCGCTGTACATCGTCCCGGGCATGTCGCGCAGCCTGTTTTCGACTCATCCGGCGACCGAGGATCGGATCGCGCATCTCGAGGGGATTGCGAACGAAATGGGTGTGCTGACCCCATCGCCCAATTTCGCGGCTACGCGGTCCGCAGCGCCGGCGACCCAGCCCCGCATCGGCGTGCCGTCGGTGCCTCGTACGCGGCAGCGCGCGAGCGCCCTCGATCCGACCGCCCGAAACTGAACTGGCGCTTCGGTCGGCGACGGTGCCATCTCGTTTTCTTATTGGCCGTAATTTCCGCGTGGGCAGATGTTTCCATCTGCCCCGAAACCGCTTTAGGGCAACAGCGTGACATCCGATTCTCCCGGCACGCCCTCCCGCCGCGCGGCGCTGCGGCTGCTCGACGCCGTGCTTCGGCGGGGCCTCCCGCTCGAGGCGGCGATGGATGGCGCCTGCGCCGATCTCGATCGCAGCGACGATCGCGCTCTCGCTCATGCCATCGCCGCAGAGGTGCTCCGCCGCGTCCCGGACCTCGACACGCTGATCGACGCAGCGACCGAGCGGCCGCTGCCCGCCGATGCCAAGGCTCGGACGGTGTTGCGGATGGCGATCGTTCAGGCGCTCGTCCTCGCGACGCCCGCACATGCGGCAATCGCGACGGTCCTGCCGCTGGTCGACGGCGGTCCACGCAAACTCGTCCATGCCGTTTTCTCGCGGGTGATGCGCGAGGCACCGCTGCTGCCCCAGCCACCCAATCTGCCGCTGGCGGTCGCCGACCGCTGGCGCGCGGCATGGGGGCCCGAGGCGGTGGAGGGCGCGCGCCGCTCGATTGCCGCGCCGCCTTCGATCGATCTCAGCTTCAAGCCGGGCCAGGATATCGACGCGTGGGCGCAGCAGCTCGACGGCGAAAGCCTGGCGCCCGACCATGTCCGTATCGCTCCGGGGCGCAGGATCGTCGATCTGCCGGGCTATGACGACGGCTTCTGGTGGGTGCAGGACATCGCCGCCGGGATCCCGGCGCGGCTGCTGGGCGCGGGCATGGACCGGCGTGTGCTGGATCTCTGTGCCGCACCCGGTGGCAAGACCATGCAGCTCGCGGCACAGGGCTGGGCGGTCACGGCAGTCGACCTGTCCGAAGCCAGGATGAACCGCCTGCGCGACAATCTGGCGCGGACCGGGATGACCGCCGAGACCCGGATCGCCGACGCTGGCGACTTCACCGACGGCGCTCCCTATGATGCGGTGTTGCTCGACGCGCCCTGCTCGGCCACGGGAATCTTTCGGCGCCATCCCGACGTGCTCTACCGCGCCGGCCCCCGTGCGATCGCCGAAGCGGCGGAGTTGCAGGCACGGCTGATCGACCGGGCCGCGTCCCTAACCGCGCGGGACGGTACCCTGATCTACGCCGTCTGCTCGCTCGAAGCCGACGAGGGCGAACAGATCGCCAAGGCCTTCCTGGCGCGACATCCCGACTGGCGGCTCAATCCGGTCGCGCCTGGGGCGCTCCCCGCCGGGATCTCGCCCGACAAGGTCGGCCGCGTCCGGGTGCGCCCCGGCGCGCTGGTCGACCATGGTGGCGCGGACGGCTTTTTCGTCGCGCGGTTCCGGCGGGGCTGAGCGTTTCGCCCGCGACGCAGACGAGACGGTGGCCACGAGCTGGTTGCCCCTCTTCCTCCGCGCGGCTAATCCCGACGACCATGACTCATCCCGTACGCATCGCTCCATCGATCCTTTCCGCGGACTTCGCCCGGCTGGGCGAGGAGATACGAGCCATCGACGCCGCCGGCGCGGACTGGATCCATGTCGATGTCATGGACGGCCACTTCGTGCCCAATATAACGATCGGGCCAGGCGTTGTGAAAGCGCTGCGCCCACACACGCCGAAGCCGTTCGACGTCCATCTGATGATCTCTCCGGTCGACGCGTTTTTGGAGGATTTCGCCCAGGCCGGGGCGGACATCATCACGGTCCATCCGGAAGCCGGTCCGCACCTCCACCGCACCGTCCAGCGGATCAAGTCGCTGGGCAAGAAGGCAGGCGTATCGCTCAATCCGGGGACGCCGGCAAAGATGCTCGACTATATGATCGAGGAGATCGACCTGGTGCTGGTGATGAGCGTCAACCCCGGCTTCGGCGGGCAGAGTTTCATTGAAAGCCAGCTGCGCAAGATCGAGGCGATCCGCAAGATGATCGACAAGACGGGAAAATCGATCGAGCTCGAGGTCGATGGCGGCATCGACGCGGTAACCGCGCCGCGCGTCATAGCGGCCGGTGCCACGGTCCTGGTCGCCGGTACGGCGAGCTTCCGGGGCGGGCCGGATGCCTATGCCGGCAATATCGCGGGCCTCAGGCAGGCGCGATGAACGAGGGCGGCTTCGGCGGTCGTGACGGCATCGAGCCTGGCCGACGGCTGATCCGCATCGAACATGACCGCAGCCAGTCGTTGGCCGAGCGGGTCGCCGGCCGTCTGCACGCGCTGCACTGGCGTACCCCGCTGCATAGCATGCGCCTCATGGGCCGTCAGCCGCTCCAGCTTTCAGGCGTGCCGGTCGATCCGGTGGAGGGGCTCGTCCGCCTGGGCGCGGCGATGCTCGATGGTGAGATCGTGTGGCAGGGCGAAAGCGTCGCGATCGAGACATTCGACTTCCGCGCCCACGCGATCTCCGAGCCCTTCACCGATCATCTCCAGAGTTTCGCGTGGTTGCGCGACCTCAATGCCGCCGGATCACGTCAGCACGTAGCGCCCATAGCCGAACTGCTAACCCGGCGGTGGATCGACGCGTTCGGCAAGCAGGTGCACGAGGCCGCCTGGCGCCCCGACCTGTGGGGCCGTCGGATTCTCTTCTGGGGTGCGCACGCTCCGCTGATCATGTCGAACGAGACGTTGCGCGGGCCGGTCCTCAACGCACTCAACCGCGGCGCGATGCATCTCGATCGCAGCGCCGACAAGGCAGCACCCGGCCTGCCGCGCATCGCTGCCTGGGCCGGCCTGGTCGGCGCGGCGCTGCTGATTCCCGGCCGCGTCGAGCGACAGATACATGGCGAAAAAGGCCTTGGCCGGGCGCTCGAAAGCGCAATGCTTTCGGATGGCGGTCTCGTCAGCCGCTCGCCGGTCGAACAGCTCGACCTCCTTGGACTCCTCGCCCTGCTGCGCAGCTTCTACGCGATGCGCGAGCAGCAGCCACCGGCCAGCCTGACCCATAGCATCAATCGAGCCGTACCCCCGTTGCTGGGGCTGGCGATGGGCGATGGGGCACTATCGAGTTGGCAAGGCTGCGCGCCGATCGAAAGCGGCCGGATCGACGCGATCGTGGGCGCCACAGGCGTCCGCGCGTCCGCGCTGCGGCAGTCGCGCGAATGGGGCTATCAGCGGTTGGAGCTCGGATCGACACGCCTCGTCGTGGACGCCGCGCCACCGCCAATCTCCCGTTTCGCCAGCCGCGCCTGCGCCTCGACGCTGGCTTTCGAAATGTCCGACGGCCCGTGGCGATTGATCGTCAATTGCGGTGGTGGGCGTGGCGCTAACAACGCCCTTCACGGGGATCTCGCGCATGCGCTGCGCAGCACGGCTGGCCATTCGACGCTGGTGCTGGCCGACAGCAATTCGACCGCGATCCATGGCGATGGCACGCTCGGCAAAGGCGTTACCGAAGTAGCCGTCGAACGTGGGGAGGATGGACAATCGAGCATGATCGACCTGCGCCATGACGGCTATGTTCGCCGCTTCGGCTTCGCGCATCGTCGGCGGATCGCTGTCACATCCGGGGGCGCGCAAGTGCGCGGTCTCGACGCGCTTTTGCCCGAGGGACGGCGAGGACGGGGCCGAGAGAGCGGCTACACGGTCCGCTTCCATCTTGCCCCCGGCGTCGAAGTAGCGACGACGGCCGACGGCGCAGGCGCGCTGCTCCGCATCGCCGGCGGCACGCTGTGGCACTTCCGGGTGACGGGCGGTGAGCTGGGGATCGAGGACAGCATCTGGATCGACCCGCGCGGGCGTCCGCAGCCCAGCCGGCAGCTCACCATCTCCGGCACCGTACCGACCGAAGGGATCGAGGTCGGCTGGGCGCTGACACGATCGAGTTAGGAGCTAGCGATGGACGTCACCGTGATCCTCACCGTCGTCGGCAGTGATCGGCCGGGCTTGACCCGTGCGATAGCCGACGCGGTCTATGCCGCTGGTGGCAACTGGCTGGAAAGTCATCTCGCGCGGCTGGGCGGCAAATATGTCGGCTCGGTGCTCGTCGAGTTGCCCGAGGCGCGGCTCGACGAGCTCGACGCGGCGGCGCGTTCGATCGATGCGGCAGGCCTGACCGTCGCTATCGTCAGCGCGGCCGACGATCGGACGAGCCGGGGCGGTGAGGCGCTCGCTATTGAAATCGTCGGTCAGGATCGTCCCGGCATCGTCCGCGAGGTCACGACCATTCTGGCGAGCCTGGATGTGAACATCGAGGATTTCATCACCGCGATCGAGGCGACCGCCTGGTCCGGAGCGCCGCTCTTTCGTGGCAAGGCGCGCCTGTCAATGCCGCCGGGCCTATCCAGCGCTCAGCTGCGCGAGGCGCTGGAAGCGATTTCCGGCGAGATCATGGTCGACTTCGGCGTCCCACACGACCAGGCCTGATCGCGCCGCCCGCGGCGCGCTCTTTCGCACGAAAATGACGGCCGAAGCCTGTCGCCCGCGACGTCATTCCAGCGCCAGAGCCAGTTGTTCGGCGGTTACCGCCAGATCCTCCTCACCTTCGTCAAGGCTCGACAAAGTCACGCCTAGCAGGCGGACACCCTGTTCGACAGGTTCCAGCGGCGCGAGCAGCGCGAGGGCGACCTCGACGATCTGGGCCGCGTTCGAAACCGGGGCGGCCAGCGTGCGTGCCCGAGTCAATGTGCGAAAGTCAGCGTAGCGCAGCTTGATTGAAACGGTTCTGCCCGCCTTGCCGGTGCGAAGGGCGTGGCGCGCGACCGTCTCACTCGAGTCCAGCAGCGCCGCTGCGAGATCGTCATGCGCAAACAGATCCTGAAAGAAAGTGTTCTCCGACCCGATCGACTTGCGCACACGGTCCGGGCGCACCGGTCGGTGATCGATACCGCGTGAGGCGAGGTAGAAATAATCGCCCGACTTGCCGAACCGTTGCGCGAGGAATTCGCGGCTGCACCGCCGGAGATCGGCACCGCTATGGATGCCCAGTCTCTCCATCCGCTGAGCCGTCACCGGCCCGACGCCATGGAAGCGACCTACCGGAAGGCGGGCGACGAAGTCGGCCCCCTGATCCGGACGGATGACGCAGAGGCCGTCGGGCTTGTTCTGATCCGAAGCGAGCTTCGCGATGAACTTATTGTAGGAAACTCCGGCCGAGGCGGTAAGCCCCGTCTCGTCATTTATGCGCGCGCGAATCGCCCTGGCGACCGAGGTCGCGGTGACGAGACCCTGATAATTTCGAGTGACGTCAAGATAGGCCTCGTCCAGCGAGAGGGGTTCGATAAGGTCGGTATAGTCGGCGAAGATGGCCAATATCTGGCGCGATACCTCCTTGTAGACGTCGAACCGTGGGCGGACGAACACGAGGTCCGGGCATTGCCTGCGGGCGCGCGCAGACGCCATCGCGGAGCGCACGCCATATTTGCGGGCTTCGTAGCTCGCGGCAGCCACGACGCCGCGCTCGCGGGTGCCGCCCACGGCTACCGGCTTTCCCCTCAGCGACGGCTCGTCACGCTGCTCGACCGAGGCGTAAAACGCATCCATGTCAATGTGGATGATCTTGCGGCCGCGCTGCAGAGACGCGGATTCGGGAGCATGATCGAATTGATCCATGGAACAAAGCAGATACAATAGTGATATCCGCTCCGCTAGCTCGAGATTTGGGGCGGTTCGCCGCCGCGCTCGGAACACTCGGGGTTTTTCGGGAGTTCTGGTCGGGATTTTGAACGAAGGAGAGACTTCATGGCCACGAACAAGACCTCGGGCACGACCGCTTCTCCGAAGCGGACGCCCCGCAAACGGGCTACCGGAACCCGTACGCGAACCACTGGCGCCCGAGTGAGCGTTTCGGAGCGCGCCGCATCGCTCGGCAACGACGCGAAGTCGGCGGTCCGTTCCGTCAAGACGCGCGCGCGGGGTGTGGCCCGCAAAGTACCGACCGACAGGACCAGCCTGTCAATCGGTGCGGGCGTCATCGCCGGCCTCGTCGCGGCAGGCGTCGCGATCTTTATGAATCGTGACCGGCTTCGCACTGCTGCCGCGTCGGGAGGCGAGCGGATCCGAAAGGCCGCCGACGACCTGTCGAGCATGGCACACGAAAGGATCGACCAGGCACGCGACAACATCACCAAACTCCGTGCCAGGGACAATATGACCGACCAGCCCTCGTCGGCGACTGGCGCCAATGGCGCGATGTCGGCGACCCATTGAGCCCTTGCCGGTCCCGAAGCGGGACGGTGTCAGAAAGAAGAAAAGGCGATCGGGCTTTGCCGCCCGGTCGTCTTTCTTCATGAGAGCAGAATGCGATTCGATCCTGCGAGCGAGCGATGGCGCTACGATCTGCGGCTGTTCCTGCTCGCCTATATCATCGGGATCATCGCATTCAGCGCAGTGATCCCCTAGATCTCGATCTTCACGCCAAGTCAGCCTGAAAGCTGAGCGCGGCCCTCGACAATCAGTCACATGCCTTATGCAGGCGCCAGGCCAGATAGCAGGCGCCGATGCTGGCGAAGGCAACCATCAGCAAGGTTTCGGCGACCGACACGCCGAAATGCACGAAGGCCGCGAGCAGTAAGGTCGCGACCACCATCGCGCCCGAATTGACGATATTGTTGGCGGCGACCGTCCGCGCGGTCTGCGCCTTCGCGACGGTGGTGGTCAGAAAGGCGTAGAGCGGTACCACGAACATGCCGCCGGCAATGGCGATGCCCAGCAGATCGACGATCACGCGCGTCGAATTGCGCAACGTCAGGAAGGCCGACAAGTCATGAAGCGCGCCGCTCGGCTCCGGCCAGCTGTGCGCCACCCACCACATGTCGCAGACGAAGGCGCCCATCGCTATGGCCGCAACCGGCGAACAGCGGGCGGACACGGCGCCGCCGAGAATCCGGTTGATCGCCACGGACCCGATCGCCACCCCGACCGAAAAGACCGCGAGAAACAGCGTGGCGACACTTTGGTCGGAGTTGAGGACATTTTTGACGAGCGGCGGGAATTGCGCCGCGAGAATAGCACCTTGGGCCCAGAAGAAACTTATGGCCAGAATTGCCAGGAACAACCGCTTTATATGCATCGTGTCCGACACGAGCCTGATCGACGAGCGGATGATGTGGAAATCCACACCGGCCTCCTGCGTGAACGGCGCCGCAGGCGGCACTTGCCTGCCGGCGAGCCAACCGAGCCCGGCGACCCCCAGCACGCCGATGGCAGCGTGCTCGGCCGTAAGGATTCCTCCTGCGATCGTGCCGGCGAGAATGGCGATATAGGTGCCCGCTTCCACCAGTCCGGTGCCGGGCAGCACCTGATCATCGTCCAGATGCTGAGGCAAAATCGCATATTTGATCGGGCCGAAGAAGGTCGAGTGCCCGCCCATTGCGAGCAGCGCAAGCAGCAACAGCGGTACGTTCTGGAGCACCAGTCCCGCGGCACCCGCAGTCATGATCGCGATCTCGGCGGTCTTCACCAGCCGTATGATCGACGCCTTGTCGTGACAATCGGCCAGCTGGCCGGCCAGCGCCGAGAACAGGAAGAACGGAAGGATGAACAATCCCCCCGCTACTGCGGAGAAGGCCGCCTCCTGTGTCGGATCGTTATAAATACGATAGATGACCAGCATGATCATCGCGGTGCGGAACAGATTATCGTTGAACGCCCCCAGGAACTGGGTCACGAACAGCGGCAGGAACCGGCGCTTGGCCAGAAGCCGGAAAGACGGAGTCATGCGGAGAAACGGCGCCTCAAAGGATTGTCATGGGCATTATCGCGCCGCTCCATAGCCGATCGTTGCGGTGAGGTCCAAGCCTGATCAGACCAGGCGTGCGAGTGGTCCGTCGGGGTTGCGAGCTAGCGAGGTGGAAGCCGACACCATGCTTCGGCCGGCCAGCTTTGGGGTCGTCCCGCCCGTAACCGCCGTTGCGGTGATCGGCTTTGGACCCTAAGCATCGCTGCCATGCTAACGCTGCCGAACATCTTGACGCTTTCGCGCATATTGGCGGTGCCGATCCTCGTTTTCCTCCTGTGGCCGGAGCCGCGCAAATTCGAATATGGGCTCGCCTTTGCCCTCTATGCGCTGATGGCGGTAACCGACTATTTCGACGGCTATCTTGCTCGCGCACAAGGCACTGTTTCGAAGCTCGGCATATTTCTCGATCCGATCGCCGACAAGATCATGGTAGCGGCCGTCATCCTGATGCTGGTGCTGACCCGCGACGTTTCGGGCTTCGCCACGATCGCCGCGCTCATCATCCTGCTGCGCGAGATCGCGGTATCCGGGCTTCGTGAGTTCCTCGCCGGCCTGCAGGTTTCGGTCCCGGTCAGCGCGCTGGCGAAATGGAAGACGACCTTCCAGCTCATTTCGCTCGGTGCGATCATCCTCGGCGGCGCACTACCCGAATGGCCCTGGGTCAACGAGATGGGGCTGTTCAGCCTCTGGGCCGCGGCGGTGCTGACGCTCATCACCGGCTGGGACTATCTCCGCGTCGGCGTCAAGCATATGGATTGACCGATGACGATCGATCTTCTCTACTTCGCCGGGATAAGGGAGGCCATTGGCCGTGACGGGGAAAGCGTTGCGCCGCCAGAAGGGGTACGTACCATCGCCGATCTCGTCGAGTGGTTGGCCGCGCGCGGTGGCGGATATGCCGAAGCCCTGGCGGATCGCAGACGGATTCGTGCCGCCATAGGAGATCGCTTCGCCGATCTCGGAAGCGATATCTCCGGCGCGACCGAGATCGCGCTCTTTCCACCGGTAACGGGCGGTTGAGCGCGTCGATCCTCGTTCGGGTCCAACGCGCCGATATCGATATCGGAATCGAACTGTGCCGCCTGGAAGCACTCGGCGGCGGCGGGGTCGCGAGCTTTGCCGGCGTCGTCCGCGGCGAAGGCGGCCTGGAGGCGCTGGAGCTCGAACATCATCCGCGTCTGACCGAGGTAACGATGCGGCGCATCGCCCAAGAAGCCGCCGCGCGCTGGCCACTGCTCGGCATCACCCTCATCCATCGTCACGGCCGACTGCTCCCGGGCGAGCGCATCGTCCTGGTCGCCGCGGCGGCCCGTCATCGCGGCGCGGCGTTGGAAGCGACGGCTTTTTTGATAGACTGGTTGAAAACCAAGGCGCCCTTCTGGAAAAAGGAGTATTTCCCGCATGGCCGCAGTCGCTGGGTCGAAGCGCGGGCAGAGGATGACATGGCGGCAGATCGCTGGGGGCAACAGGGATGAGCGTAGACAATCTTGGTGAACTACTATTTGCGATAGGTGAAGGAAATCGTTCCGCTTTTGGACAGTTCTATGAGCGAACTTCCGCAAAACTTTTCGGAATCGTCCTGCGTATCTTGCCCGAGAGATCAATGGCGGAAGATGCGATGCAAGATGCCTATGTGAAAATCTGGCGAAACGCCGCGGGCTATGACGCCCGGCGTGGCAGCCCGATCACATGGGCGGCCACGATCGCCCGCAACGTCGCGATCGATCGGCGGAGGCGCGAATTTCCTGTCGGACGAAGGCGCGACGAGGATGTCGAGCTCGATACGCTGAGCGACGGCAGGGATGGCGCATCCGCCGAGCAGATGGCGGCACTGCGCGCCTGCCTGGACCGGCTGGACCCCGATCAACGCGCGCTGATCCTTTCGGCCTATCTGAACGGCGAGAGCCGCGACGAACTCGCCGAGCGGCTTGGTCATCCGAGCGGGACCATCAAGAGCTGGCTGCATCGCGGCCTGGCCCGGTTGCGGGGGTGCCTCGATGGCTGAAGAACCCGATATGATCGCCGGCGAATATGTGCTCCGCACGCTCGACGACGGCGAGCATCGCGCCTTTCAGCGCCGCCTCCTTACCGATTCAACCGCGGCGAACGATGTCGCGCAATGGCAGGACCGGCTGGCGCCGCTGCTGCTCACCATAGTCGAAGCCCCGCCGCCGCCCGCGCTCTGGTCGCGGATCGAGGAGGCGGCGCAACCGGCGAACGACAATCGGGTCCGCCGCTGGCAGGCGGCCACCGCCGCAGCCGCCGTGCTCGCGCTGCTGACCTCCGGCCTGGCACTGCGACCGCAGCCGACCGTGCCGACCGCCCCGCCGCCCGTGGCACAGCCTTCGCCACTGCTGCAGTCGATCGCGGCGCTCAGCGAGAAGGGAGAGGCACCGGCGCTGCTTGTCACCTATGATCGCAATACCGGCGCGCTGAAGGTGACGCCGGTCAAGATCACGCCGCGCCCAGGCCATGATTTGGAGTTGTGGGTAATCGCCGGCAAGGCTCCGCCCCGGTCGATCGGCCTGATGCGCGAAAAGGGGGCAACGGCGATCGAAAAGCCGGACCTGGCAACCGGCGAAGGCCTGACGATCGCCGTCTCGCTCGAGCCCAAGGGCGGCTCGCCCACGGGCCTGCCGACGGGTCCGGTGCTATATTCGGGCCAGATGGTCGACCTGCCGACGAGCTGAGCTTCGACGATGCCCGCGCTGCGGCGGGAGGATCAGCAGTTCACTCCGCCTTCCGCAATTCGTCGGCAAGCAGCTTGAATTCCTTCTCGCGGGGGCTCCCGCGGCGCCAGGCGAGTGCGATCCGCCGCGCCGGATGATCGGCGCGCAGCGGGCGAGCGACGACGCGGGTATTGGCTAGGATGCCCGCATCGAGCGCCATGGCCGGCAACATCGTGACTCCGAGGCCATTGTCCACCATTTGGACCAGCGTGTGCAGCGAGGTGCCGAGCATCGCCGCCTCGGCGCGCAATTCGGGCCGATTGCACGCGGCGAGCACATGATCCTTCAAACAATGCCCATCCTCTAGAAGCAGCAGACGTCGCTCGTCGATCCTATCCGCTCCGATCGCTGTATCGGTTTCCGGAAGCTCGCCCTCCGGAAAGGCGACGAACAGCCGATCCAGGAAGAGATCAACCGAATCGACCTCGCCGCAATGATAGGGAAGCGCGAGCAATACGCAGTCGAGATGGCCCCGATGGAGCGATTCGCACGCCGCACTGGTCGTCTCCTCTCGCAGGTAGAGCTTGAGGTCGGGCCAGGCCTTGCGCAGCTTGGGGAGGATGCGCGGCAGCAGAAAGGGTGCGATCGTGGGAATCACGCCCATCCGCAGGTCACCGGATAAGGGTTTGCCGGCGGCGCGGGCAAGATCGCCCAGTTCCTCCGCCTCACGCAATACGCGCTGCGCCTTCTCGGCTATGCGTGACCCGAGTGGCGTGAAGCGAACGACTCGCCTGGTGCGCTCGACCAGCGTGATGCCGATCAGCGATTCGAGTTCACGTAGCCCGGCGGACAGCGTCGATTGGGTGACGAAGCAGGCTTCGGCTGCTCTGCCGAAGTGCCCATGGTTCTTCAATGCGACCAGATATTGCAGCTGTTTCAGGGTAGGGAGGTGGGTTGTCACTTAATCGCCTATATCGATCATTGTCTGAGATATAATCAATTGGATCGCTGGCTGCCACCCTGCCACGGAGGGCATCCAAAAGCTCATCCTCAAGGAGATCACCGAAATGGCGTTGACCGTCGGCGACAAGTTCCCCGCGCTCGTTCTTCCCGTCCAGCAGGGTGTTTCCGCGCTCCCCGCGGGTGAGACGATCGATACCGGCGATACCCAGGGCAAGTGGAAGGTCGTCTTCTTCTGGCCGAAGGACTTCACCTTCATCTGCCCGACCGAGATCATCGGCTATGGCGAGTTGAAGAAGGATTTGGAGGATCGTGACGCGGTGCTGATCGGCGCCTCGACCGACACCGATTTCGTCCATTTCGCGTGGCGCAAATCGGACGAGCGCCTCGCCAATTGCGACTTCCCTTGGATTGCCGACAATCAGAAGAAGCTCGCCAATGCTCTCGGCATCGTGAACCCCGACGCTGGAGTCGCCTACCGTGCGACCTATATCGTCGATCCGCACAACGTCATCCAGCATGTCACGGTCAACGGTCTCAACCAGGGCCGCAACCCGGCCGAGGCTATCCGGGTTCTCGACGCGCTACAGACCGACGAGCTGTGTCCCTGCAACTGGCACGCCGGCGAAGAGGTTCTCAGGCCCGCGGCTTGAGCGCTCAGTCATGACAAAGGGGGCGTGGAGCATCGGCCGATCTCCGCGCCCCTTTCTTTCGTCTTATGTGGAGTGACCGATGTCCCTCAAGACTTTCGCCGATGCGCTACCCGATTATGCCAAGGATATTCGGCTGAACGTCGGTTCACTTCTGGGCGACCAGACACTGGGCGACCAGCGTAAATACGGGCTGCTGCTCGCCTGCGCGCACGGCAGCGGCTACAAGCCGATCGTCGAAGCCACGGAGGCCGAAGCCGAGGGCAAGCTGAGCGCAGAGGCCGCGAATGCGGCACGCGCCGCCGCGGCGGTGATGGCGATGAACAATGTATATTACCGCTTCGTCCATCTCGCTTCGAACAAGGAATATGCGCAGATGCCCGCAAAGCTGCGCATGAATGTGATCGGGTCTCCGGGGATCGACAAGGTCGATTTCGAACTGTTCAGCCTCGCCGTCTCGGCGATGAACGGCTGCGGCATGTGCGTCGACAGCCACGAGAAGGTGCTGCGCCAGCACAATGTGGGTGCCGACATCATCCAAAGCGCGGCGCGGGTCGGGGCGGTGATGAAGGCCGCGGCAACCGTTCACGCAACGGCCGTGTGAGTTTCGGGTCCGCCGGCACTCAGCCTGGAGGACCCGACGCCCGTACCGTTCAGGAACATCTTCCCTCTCCGGAGTACGCGCCCTATATTGCAGGTTGCCGGCGGTGTGAGCCCGAAGGAAGCGCGATGATGGACGGACTGATTTCCTATATCGATTCCATCAAGGCTCGGGATCCCGCGCCTCGGTCGCGCTGGGAGATCCTGCTTTATCCAGGGGTCTGGGCGATGGGCTTCCACCGGGTGGCGCACTGGCTCTATCAGGCCGAGCTCTACTTCCTCGCAAGGCTCGTCAACCATCTTGCCCGGATCCTGACCGCGATCGATATTCATCCCGGCGCCCGGATCGGCCGCAACTTCTTCATCGACCATGGTTTCGTCGTGATCGGTGAAACCGCGGTCATCGGCGACGGCGTGACTATGTACCAGGGTTCGACGCTGGGCGGCACCAACCCTACCAACGGCGAAGGCGGCAAGCGCCACCCGACCATCGGCGATGGCGTGATCATCAGCCTCGGCGCGGCCATCCTCGGACCGGTTACGATCGGACCGCGCGCGCGGATCGGCGCCAATGCGGTCGTCACCAAGGACGTCGGAGAGGGACAGGTGATGGTCGGCATACCCGCCAAGCCGATGCTCGTGGACGCCAGGGAATATCAGCGCGGTTTCGTGCCCTATGGCACGCCATGCAGCGAGCGATACGACCCCCAGACGCAACAGCTGGAGATATTGCGCTGCGAGTTGGAGACGCTGCGCGGTCGCATCGCGTCGCTGATCGACGAACGCGATGCTTCACGCGCGGGAAGCACAGGGGACCGCGAACGCGCCTGATGGGCACGATTTCCCCTTTTCCGAACAAGCCGCCGCAGATCGCCTTCGACCGCCCTGAGCTGACCCGTATCCTCGATCTCTACGGTCGGATGGTCTCGGCCGGACTTTGGCGGGACTATGCCATTGATCTGGGTCGCGACGCCGCCTGCTTCGCTGCCTTTCGTCGCGCGGCCGAGCGTCCCGAATATCGGATCGAGAAGCGCCCTGCCCTGCGCCACCGGCAAGGCATGTGGACCCTGATCGGCGAAGGTGGCGCCATCCTCAAGCGCGGTCACGAACTCGGCCCGATATTGGCGCCGGTCGAACGTCGATTGATGAAGCTCGTCGGCGATTAGACGGTCATCCGAGCGTCGCCCACGATCGTCGAAATGATAAGAGGCCGTGTTCAAACGGGCGCCGCGATGACCGAACTGCGCAGCTGGCTCCAGATCCCTGCTGTCGCGGCACTATTGCGGAAACCGATAGGATTTCCCTAGCTGGTCTAAGCGGAACCTTCGGCATCCAGAGCGTAGCCGGCCGAGCGCACCGTGCGGATCAGGTCGGGGGCATCGGTGAGGTTGATAGCCTTGCGCAATCGGCGGATATGAACGTCGACCGTTCGGGGCTCGATGTCGCTGTCGCGGCCCCACACCGAATCGAGCAGCCGCTCGCGCGAAAAGACGCGACCGGGATGTTCGAGGAAATGCTTAAGCAACCGGAACTCCGTCGGACCGAGCATGATCGGCGCGCCTCCGCGCCGCACGCGGTGGCTGGCGGTATCCATCTCGATATCGGCGTAAGCAAGCCGCTCTCCGGCCAGCGCCGGCCGGACCCGGCGGAGCACAGCACCGACCCTGGCCAGCAACTCGCGCGGAGAGAAGGGTTTGGTGATATAGTCGTCCGCGCCTGTCTCCAGTCCGCGAACGCGATCCTCCTCTTCACCCCGCGCCGTCAGCATGATGATCGGCACGTTCGCGGTATCGGGCAGGCGGCGCAGGCGGCGGCAGACCTCAAGCCCGGACGCGCCCTCGATCATCCAGTCGAGGAGGACGAGATCGGGCGGGGTCTCGCGCGCCAGCAGGATCGCCTCGTCGCCGTCCGATGTCCGCTCGACTTCGAAATCCTCGCGTTCGAGGTGCCAGCTCACAAGCTCGGCCAGGGCCGCATCGTCCTCGACGAGCAATACGCGCGCACGTCCCATCAGCCGGCTCCAGTCATCCGGCCTCTCCGATCAGCGGATCCTCGCCCTTCGGTCGTTCCGCCATCTGGCGGCCGGTGGCAGCGAAATACACCATCTCGGCGACGTTGGTCGCATGGTCGCCGATCCGCTCCAGGTTTTTCGCTACGAACAGCAGATGCGTCGACGCGGTGATATTGTGGGGATTTTCCATCATATGGGTCAGGAGCGTGCGGAACAGGCTGTTGTAGAAGTCGTCGACCGCCTTGTCGCGCGCGGCAACCGCGGTCGCCGCTTCGGCATCGCGCATGACGAAGGCGTCGAGTACGTTGCGGACCATTTCGGTGACGATCTTGCCCATCACCGGGAGCACCGAGAGCGCTTCCATGCCGCGCGCTTCCTGCACGAGCGCGATGCGCTTGGCTATATTCTTGGCATAATCGCCCATCCGCTCGACCAGGCCCGAAATCTTCAGCGCGGCGAGCACCTCGCGCAGATCGTCGGCCAACGGCGCTCGCAGCGCGATCAGGCGGACCACCTGTCGCTCGACCTCCGCCTCCAGCTCGTCGATCCGCCGATCGCCCTCGACAATCTTTGCGGCAGATTCGAGATCCCGGTTGACGAGCGCTTCGAGCGCGCCGGTGATCGCCGTTTCCGCACGGCCGCCCATCTCCGAGATCAAGGCACGGAGCTGCCCGAGATCCTCGTCAAACGCCTTAACGGTATGTCCGGTCGCCATGCTTAATTCCCCTGGGCTACCACGCCCCATGTTCCTGCCGCGCATATGTGAGCAGCGTGTTTCACTATGATGACAGGGCGTCGAGCGCCGCGGGAAAGCTGACGGTGACTACCGTACCCACGCCAAGCCTGGAGACGATCTCAAGGGTCGCGCGATGCCGCTCGGCGATGTGCTTGACGATGGCCAGGCCGAGCCCGGTCCCCCCCACCGCTCGGCTGCGGCCCGGATCGACCCGATAGAAGCGCTCGGTGAGCCGCGGCAGATGTTCGGGCGGGATACCCTCGCCCTCGTCTGCGACCTTCAACACCACGCGATCGTTCTGCATGCCGAGCGACACCTGGATCGCTGTGCCCGGACGAGCATATTTGATCGCGTTGCCGATCAGATTATGGAGCATTTGCGCGATCTGAACCCGGTCCCCCTGGATCGGCGGCGCGGGCGACAAATCGAGCGCGAGGCGATCGGCATCGTCGCGAAGCCCCGCCCGGATGACACCCGCCACCTCCTCGATCACCGGCGACAAAGCGAGCCGGGTCTGCGGTACGGCAAAGCGGTCGGCCTCGATCCGGGACAGCGAGATGAGATCGTCGACGAGTTGCTGCATACGCTTGGCCTCGCCCATCATGATGGCAAGAAATCTCTGGCGGATCGCCGGATCGTCGGCGGCGGCGGCGTCGCTGAGCGTCTCGACGAAGCCGAGGATCGTCGACAGCGGCGTGCGCAGCTCGTGGCTGGCATTGGCGACGAAGTCCACGCGCATCCGCTCGGCGATCCAGCTGTCGGTGCGGTCACGCAACGTCACCAGGCGCGCGCGGCCTTCGAGGCGACGGACGCTCATCGCCCAGCGCCGATCGGGATCGCCGATGCCGGCAATCTCGATCGGTCGATCGGTCTCGCGCTCCGACGCGATCAGTTCGGCGGCGACGGGATGCCGCAACGCCAGCCGATAGTCGCCTTCGATCTTCTCGATCCCGAAAAGCTTGCGCGCGGCAATATTCGCACGCGTTATGCGCTGCCGATCGATGATCAACAGGACGTCGTCGACCGCATCCATAAGCTCCTGACTATTGTCGGGGGGCAAATCGATCACGGGTGCGGGGATCAGCGCGGTGGACTCCCGCGTCGGCTTGCCGGCGATCCAGACGAAGAAACCGGCGATGAGGCCGACCACGATCGCAGCCGACAGTGGAGCGGACAACAGCCACGCCGCCGCTGAGACGATCGTGACGGCGGTGACGCAGCGCAGCGCGCGCCGGTCCGTCGTTGCGACACGGTCCCCGATCGCAGGTAACGGGTCATGCTTCATCCAGCCCCCTTATAGGGCAATTGTGAAATCTGTCGGACATAAATCTGCGCCCGCGCTCATCATGTCGGCTTCCCCTCGCGTCGAGCCGGCATTCGGGATAGACAGAAGCGCGGGCCGAGGGGGTGTGTGATGCGTGAAGAAAATGAAACCGGGCATCTGCCTAGCAATGCGCAAGGCGACAAAGGCGGCAAAGCCGTTTCCGACGATCAGCTTGCCTCGCGTCGGGCGATGCTCCGCATCGGCGCCTTGAGCGGCGCTGTCGTCTTCACGATCCGTCCGGGCGTCGCCCAGGCGGCAGCATCGGCGATCAAATGCTCGGTCCCCGTTCCGCAATCGAGCCAGGCGGGCAAATGGATAAAGAATGACGGCAGCGTGGTAAAAGCCGGCACCAAGAATGCCTATGCTCCTCCCGACGCGCCGCTTTCCGGTGAGGACGTCAAGAATTCGCTGAACTACGGCACGCGCTACAGCGGCTACGACCAGGACGAAACCGACGCGTTCAACAATTATATCAAGAAGCTGTCATCGGGTAAGCAGGGCTATACCTGCTATGCCTCGATCCAGAGCCGTACCCCCTGAAATCCTTCGCATCACGGTTAGTACGGTGCCCCCCCCGCTCTTCACGACCGATTTCCCTCGGCTCTGCCTGACAAGGGAGGTCGACGGACTGTTGCTCGTATTCCATCGCCCGTCCGGCGCGACCCATTTCCTCGAGAATCCCGCCCCCGAGATGCTCGATCTGATCAGCGGCAGCCCGATGACGGCCGAAGATCTTACCGACGCGCTGTGCGAGCGGTTCAGCTTGGGAGCCGATGCCGAAGCGCGAACGGTGATCGCCGCGCGACTAGCCGAACTGCTCGCGGTCGGCCTCGTCCGGCACTGCTGATGTATCGGTTCGACGTTCGTATCGGGCACGCCGGCTTCCGGGTCGGATCGCCGTGGCGCCACCCGATTGATACGCTTCGTCGCCTCTATGCCGGCTATCCTCCGCCCGAAGGGGGGGGCGCCACGCTCACCGCACGGATCGCGCCGCCCAGGCCCTTGCGGCGATGGCTCCGCCCGCAAGCCGCCATCGCCGGGGATCACTGCCTGCCCGACGTGGTTCCGATGGCGCTGCGACACGCGCTGCTCGCGCTCGAAATGGCGATGAACATGCAGGTCGCGCTCGGCGAGCGGCGTCATCTGCTGATCCACGCTGCCGCCGTCGAGCGGGGCGGCAAGGCGCTGATCCTGCCCGGAGAGTCGGGATCGGGAAAGTCGACCCTGGCGGCGCTCCTCGGCGAAGCCGGCTGGCGCGTTCTGGCCGATGAATTTGTCCTGATCGACCTTGCCACCCTCCGCGTGCGACCTTTCCCGCGCCCGATAAGCCTCAAGAACGATGCGATCGTCGAAATGCAGGCCCGCGTCGCCGACGAGAGTCGATTCGGGCCTCTCCTGACCGGCACGCCCAAGGGCGCCTTGCGTCACCTGCGACCAAAAGCGGACGCCATCGCGCGGATGGATGAAAGCGCGGTGCCGGCACTGATCCTGTTCCCCGCTTTCGGCTTTCCAAGCGACAGCGCCGGCGTCAGCCGCTCGGAGCTTTTCGCCCGCCTTACCGAAGGATCGACCAACTACATCGCGCTCGGGCAGCGTGGCTTCGAGACCATGCTGCGCATCGTTGATACGACACCCGCAGCCCGCTTCGCCTATCCGGACAGCGCCGCCGGACTCGCTATCGTCGATCAGTTCTGCAGCGAGATCGGACTGTGAAGCACGCCTTGCCGCTCGCACATGCGCTGGCCGATCCGATCTCGGTGCTGTCGCTCGTTCCTGGCCAGTGGGCCGAGCTCCTGGCGATCGCGCGCGCCGAGCGGCTCGATGGGTCGCTCGCCTATCGCCTGGCCGACCTGCCCATTCCGGAGCCCGCCGCCCGTGCGCTCGAAGAGGCGCGGGCCCAGGCGGAATTCGACCGCACCCGGTTGCTATGGGAAGTCGAGATGGCAAGGCGCGCGCTCAACGCGGTCGGCATCGCACCGATCCTCCTGAAGGGTAGCGCCTTCGCCTTCGCCGGATTGCCAGCGGCCGTCGGTCGATCGGCAGGCGATCTGGATATCCTCATTGCGCACGACCGCCTCGACGCAGCGGAAGCCGCGCTGCTGGACGCCGGCTTCGAGTGGGCGACCTTCGATTCCTACGATCAATCCTATTACCGCCGCTGGATGCACGAGCTGCCGCCGCTGATCCACAAGGATCGTGGCACGATGATCGATGTCCACCACAGCATCCTCCCGCTCACCGCGCGCCGCACACCCGATGCAGCCGCGCTGATCGCCGCAAGCATCGATATCGCGCCGGGTCTCTCGATTCTGAGCCCGGCCGACATGATCGTCCACGCTGCCTGTCATCTGCTTGCCGATGGCGACCTCAGCGGCGGCCTCCGCAATCTCTGGGACATCGACCGGCTCCTCCGTCTATTCGCCGCAGCGCCGAACTTCTGGAGGACGCTGGGCGAGCGTGCAGCGCTCCATCAGATGCGCGAACCGGTCGCCCGTGCGCTTCGCCTGGCCGAGCGGCTGTTCGCGACCCCCGTCGAGCTGCGGCTGGCCGGCCATGACCGTATGGTGGACAGTCTCTACATCCGCCGCCTGCTCGCGCGCGACGGCTGGGGACGGCCCAGCCGCCCCCTCTCGCGACTGGCCTTTTACGCACGATCGCATTGGATTCGGATGCCTCCCACGATGCTGGGCCGTCATCTGTGGACTAAAGCGCGTCGTCAAAGGATGTCGCTGAGCAGATATTGAAACCGCCGTACCGACCTGTTACATCTGTACTTCCATCGAATGGGATGACCTGTGTCGGCAGCCAAGAAAGCCTCGTCGTGCGAGAGCGAATGCGGCGGATTGAAGAAGACCGCGGCGACGCGCGTGTTCGAGGCGGCGCGGGATCTCTTCTATCATCGCGGCATTCGTGCGGTCGGCGTCGATGAGATCGTGTGCAAGGCGGGGGTGACCAAGCCCAGCCTCTATCGCGCCTTCGCCTCGAAGGACGAGTTGATCGCCGCCTGTCTCGAGGAAAGCGCCCGCGAGGGCCGCGATGCGCTGAACCGCGTTGTCGCCGAAGCAGGCGACGACCCGCGCGAGCAACTCCGCGCGACGATCTATTATTTCGCCGCAAAGGCCGCTGCACCCGATTTCCGCGGTTGCCCGATGAGCAACACTGCGGTCGAGATTCCCGAGCCCGGCCATCCGGGACGAACCGTGCTCGAGACCTGCAAGGCCGATCTGCGCGCCCGCATCGCCGGCATGACACGGCGGCTGGGCGTCGACCGGCCCGAAGAACTGGCTGACGGCCTCATCCTGATTCTCGAAGGGGGAATGGCCGCACACCATATTTTCGGGAGCCAGGGGCCTTGTGCCGCCATGGCGACGACCGCGGACGCCTTGATCGAAGCGCATATCGCCCGCATTCTCTGTTAGGCCGGCGTCAACCACGGCCCAGTTCATCCGCAACGCTTCGCGCCGATCATCATCAACGGTTTTTGCGCACAACGGGCGGTAGACCAACGCGTCAAGACGCCGAAACTCTGCTCGAGCTCTAAAGCTCGTAAAACCCTCCACCTTCATTGTGAATCATATCACCTACCTATTTAGTCCCAAAGTTATTGATATTGGACGCCAGAATATTCTTGCCCAAAAAAGGCGGACAAGGGCGACAGATACGAACAAACGCCCGCGGAGGCTTCGTAGTGGAGGGGATTATGAACATATCGGTAGATCGGTATTGCGCCAGGAGCCGTCGTCGGGCGACGCGTCGGGCGCTTGCCGCCACGGTCGCGGCGGCGGCGATTTTCGCGCCATCTTTGGCACGGGCCGAGGCGGAGCAACCGGCCGGGGTAGAGGCGGATGCCACGGGCCTGCAGGAGATCGTCGTCACCGCCCAGCGCCGCGAGCAACGGCTGCAGGATGTTCCGGTGGCGCTGACGGCCCTGTCCCCTTCCGTCCTCACGGCCAACCGGATCACCAGCCTTCGCGATCTGAGCGGGATAGTTCCGAACCTGACTTCGCGCTCGGCGACAGGTGGGTCCGCCGTCCCCTTCTACACGATACGTGGCGAATATGCCGGCACCACCGCGCTGGGCGCGGACCGCGGCATCGCCTATTATATCGACGACGTCTACATCGGGTCTGCCAATGTCGGCAACGACTTCCCGGAGCTCGAGAGGATCGAGGTGCTGCGCGGGCCACAGGGAACGCTGTTCGGCCGCAACGCGACCGGAGGCGCCATAAGCGTGCACACGCCCGAGCCCCGTGACGAATTCCGCGTGAGACAGGTTCTTACCTACGGCAATTATGACCAGTTCCGCAGCGTCACACGCTTGGACACAGGCAAAATCGGCGACTTCAGCGCCTCGATAAGCTATGTTCATTCCGAACGGCGCGGCGACATTCGCAACCTGCGGCCCGGACTGGTCTGGGACCTGTCTCCGGCCTATGGGCGGCGGAAAACCTTTACCTCCGCAAAATATCTCGGCAGCAACAATGGCGAGGGCGTCCAGGCGGCGTTGAAGTACGATCCGGGCTCGGGTCTAAAAATGGTGTACCGGTTCGATTATAACGAAAGCGACTTCACTTCCGACGGCAGCGGACTAGTCTATGTTAACGCTCTTGTTCGCGGACTGCAGGCCACGCAGGATCCCGCCACGATAACGCCGATTCAGCCTAACCGGCCCAAAGCGGCGAACAACGGCAACACTGTTCCTAGCCACATCAATGGCTATGGGCATAATCTCGTGATAAATTACGAGATTTCCAGCGCTTTTTCGCTCAAGAATATAACGGCATACCGCAAGGTCAAATATATCGCACCGTTCGTCGACATAAGCGGCGCCGGCGTCATCATCAACACCGGGGCACCGATCTTCGCAAGCGCGCTCGGCCCCCTCGCTGCCACCACGGTCGGCGCACCTTTTCTGGTGCAAGCGACCCCGACACAAGGCGGGGACCGGCAGTTCAGCGAAGAGTTTCAGCTAAACTATCAATCCGATTTCCTGACCGCGACGGTCGGCGGCTTGTACTTCCGGAACCGTAATGTTCGCGGAGGCGTCGGTGAGGACGTCGGTCTGGGCAAGGCGAAGAGCGGCGGCTTCCGCGTTTACCCCAACTTCACCGTACCGTTTGCCGGGCAGCCTGCTGGAACCTTGAGCCGAGACTCAGCCGTTACCACAAAATCTTATGCGGTGTTCGGCCAGGGCGAATTTCACTTAATGCCCATGCTCGATGTTGTCGCCGGCGTTCGATATACCAAGGACAAGAAGAACGGTCTCGACAGAAATTTGGTTAGCGGCTCCAACACTACCCAATTTATCGTCGACTATAATAAGAGTCGGGTAACATATAATATTGGCGCTAACTTCAAGCCTAACAAAGATATTCTTGTTTACGGAAAATATAGCACAGGATATATTTCCGGCGGCGCAATTGGCGGACTCGAATTCGGAGCGCAGACTGCTAAATCTCTCGAAGGCGGCGTCAAGGCCGACTGGTTCGATCGTCTGTTGCGCACCAACCTCGCGGTTTTCGATGTCAAATATAATAATGTGCAGTTCAGCGGAAACGGTAGCGCACTCACGCCGCCCCGCCCCGAGCTCACCAACTTCCTGGTCAGCGCGGGCGCGGCCAAAGCCAAAGGGTTCGAACTTGAAACCGAGCTTGCTCCTGCCCGGGGCCTGACCTTTTCCGGTGGCCTAGGATATACGGATTATAAATTCACTAAGCTGTTCCCGGTGGTGACAGCGGGTACGGCGGAGTACCGCGCGCAAAGCCGGCCAAAATGGACGGCCAATCTGAGTGGCCAGTATGAAACGGAGCCGCTGTTCGACGATGTGCGGCTGACGCTTCGTGCCGACGCCAATTATCGTTCGAAAATGTACCTGGTGGCAGGCATTCCGGTCGTGACGGCCACTTTCACGCAAGCGCTACAGGACGCTTTCCGCTCGTCTAGCACGGTCAAGGGCTACTGGATCGTCAATTCGCGCGCGAGCCTCGACGGATTCAAGATCGGTGGCACCGACGCTAGCGTGGCACTCTGGGCACGAAATCTGTTCGACTCAAAGAAACCGACCTTCATGCTCTCGCTCGTCAATGTCATTGCGTCCCAATATGAACGGGCAAGAACCTTTGGCGTGGATTTGACCGTCACTTTCTAGGTCGCCTGACAGGATAGACCGCGGCGAGGCTGAAGATAACCGTAAGTTCGCCGCGGTTCTTCCTGAAATGCCCGCGCTCTGCCAATGCCTGATCAGTCCAGACCCTGCTCGACACCGATGGGCCGATAGAGTTTCCGGCGACGAATCCGTTCGTTCTTTTTGGCCACATAACGGAAGGCTCGCGCCGCGCCGCACGAACTCGCCGGGGATCGTCGCAACCTAATAGCGGACGACCCCGCCCGCCCAGACAGACCTTGATGCTTTCAGCTGAACCTGGCTCTATTCAAATGGTTGAGACCTTGATTCAGCTTTCAGGATGAACCGACCTGCAACCATCAAGGTCTAGAATAGCAGCTTCCTAAATTCGATGCGGACCACGCGCCCGGCCGGGTCGAGATAGCCGCCCTGGTAGCGCAGCGGCGTCGCGCCGGTACCGTCGCGGACATCGCGGCGGGCGTTGAAGATGTTGTCGATTTTGAGCGCGAGACGCGCGCCCTGCGCCCAGCCCTGTTCGAGCAGCCGGATCTGCTGGTTCAGGTTGATGAACAGCCGGGCATTGGCGGTCATATAGGGAGAGAAGCGCAAACTGCCTGCCGGCGTCGGTGCTCGCACCGTCGAGCCGCTCTGCCAGTTGCCGGTCAAGCGGAGCCCGACGCCGTTATTGGCATAGTTAAACTGCGCTTCGAGCTCGTGGCGGGAGGTGCCACCATTCGATCCGAGCGCGTCGCCGTTGAGGAGGTCGAGCCTGGGCAAGCCGGGCCGGATCAAGACCTCATCCTTGAAAAGCCATGTGTGGAAGAAGGAGACGGCAATCCGGCCGCCCTGCGCGGGTCCTCCGCCGGGCCCGCGGAATCCGCCTCGTCCGCGCGCGCCGCCTCCGGACGAGCCCGGCGCTGCGTCGGAGCGTCCGTCAGGCAGACCGGCCGCGCCCGGAATGCCCTCGTCCGGCCGCCGCGGAGGAGTCTCACCGCGTGCGACTGCTTGAGCGCGGCGTCGCTCACGCTCGCGCTTGGCCCTGGGGCTGTCGCGGATTGCCTGGAGCAGCGCGTCCGACGTCTTGAGACGGTGCGTGAAATTGACGCCCCAGCGAAGTTCGCTCCGATCCTGACGGGAGAAGTTGATCGGTCGGGCGTCGATGGCGACGAGATCGCCATCGGCGTCGCGCGTGAACCGATCGGGAAAGGCCCGCTCGATCGCCGGTGTCGGTTCGGGAAAGCTCGCAATAGCGTGTCGGATGCTGCTGTCGATGAAATTAGCGGTCAGGGTGACATCCGCCTTGAACGGCTTGAGCGTCAGCCCGATCTTCGTCACGCGTCGCCGATCGGCATCGAGCGCTGGATTGCCACCGCCGGTCTGAACGATGTCGATCGTCCGTCCGGTGGCATAGTCGAATGTCCGTACGTCCGGTGTGAGGATCACCGGGTTGCCGAGCTGCTGGACGCTCGGCGGACCGCGCTCCTCGGTGGCCGAGTAGATCAGGCTGACGCCCGCTGTCGGCTTCCAACTGGCGCCATACCCCCAGGTGCCTAGCGTGCCGAAATCGGAATAGCGGTCGAAGCCGCCGTTGATGTTGAGCGACAGGTCACCGATCGCTGCCAGCACGCCCTCCCGCCGGCTCGCGATCGGCAGGTCGAGATTGAAGCGCCCGTTCATATCGGTCCGCGAGAGATCACTCGACGAAATATTTCCGGATCGTACGGATCGGGCGTCGAACTGCAGCGTGTCGATGCCGGCCTTGAAGGTCGCGCCGAGCTCGCCAGCGGGCAGCCTAGTAACCGGGCCGATCGCGACGAACTGGAGATTGCCGCTGTCGGACGTCGATTTCGCCCGATCGACCAGTCGCACATCGAGCAGCCCGGCCGGATAGGTACCGAACGGATTCGCGCCGCCGACGATCGCCGCCTGCAGCGCTGTCACATCATAGCCACGACCGGTGCGTGTTCGCGTTTCGCCATGATCATAGTTGCCGGTCAGCGACAGCCGCCAATGGGCGATGTCCTTATCGAGCGTGAAGCCGAGATGGCCGGTGACGGTCCTGATGGTCTGCAAGAGCGGATCATCACCAAGATAGCGGAACAGCCTTGTGTCCTGGCCAAAGGGAGAGAAGGGATTAGCGCCGGGCACCAGCAGGCTCGCACCGGGCAGGCCGCGCCGGCTGTCGCTCTCGCTGCCGTCGAGCGAGGCGTTGATGGTTGCGCCGACATTGCCGAGGATGGTGCGCGAATAGACCGCGTTGGCGTTGAAGGATCGCGTCTCCGGTCTGATCGTACGGAACCGGCCGACATTGGGGCTGTTCGCTCGATTGGCGGTGGCCGCAAAATCGGCAAGTGTCGGCGTGGCGCCGGGAACGCCCGCGATCGTTACCGGCGTTCCCACCAGTGCGCTCAGCCCCGGATCGATCTCGCCGCCATCGAGACCGACGATGTTGCCGGCACGGTCGAACGGCCGCCCGCCACTGGGTGAGACGAGATTCCGGTCGGCGTCGGTAATCGCCGCGCTCGCTCCATATTCGAGGTGGAGGTTGAGCCGCTGGTCGCGACGAACATGCAACAGCGTGCCCTCCACCGTGCCGACCTTGCCGCCGCCATCGGTGGCCTGGCCACCTTCGATCTCGGTTGTCACCGCGCGGAAGCGGCGGCGGAGCACGATATTCACGACGCGCTGATCAGCGCTGTAGCCATATTTGAGAGCGACTTCTTCGGGCAGGATGTCGACGCGCTCGATCGCCTCGGCGGGAATGTTGCGTATCTCGGAGAAGCTCGAAACGCGCCGGCCGTTCAGCAGGGTGACCGGCTGTTCACCGCCGCGTCCGCGATCACTGCGGGTCTGCGGCGCCAGATCCTGCAACAGTTCGGCCACCGAGCCGACCCCCAGCGCCCGGACGTCGCCGGCGTTGAGCGTCTGCTCTGGCCTGATGTCACCGATAGCTGCGGCGCGCTGGCTCTGCCCGGTGACGACGATCGTGTCGTCCTCCTCCTCCGGCGAGGATGTCACGGCGGCGCGACTCTGCCCGATCTCGGACTGCCCCGCCTGGGCAAGAGCCCCGCCGCTGACCGGCAGGATCAGCGCCGCAACGAACAATCTCCGAACATCGACCACGGACACTCCACTCAACCGCACCTTATATACTCCCTATCGCCAAGAGCCGCTTAACCGGCTTTGATGACAATTGATTTCGAAGCTGAAATGCGAACCGTTCGCAACGATTCTCTCGGCCGGCGGTCGGCGCGGAGCGTGGCCGGCCGCAGCGATCAGTGATCAGGACGCGTCGGATGAGCACCGCTGCCAGGCGGCATGACGATTGAGGGTTGAGAACCGCCCCCTCATCGGGCCACAGTCTGGCTGCCGATGCGCCGCCTGATCCTTTCGCTTCTCCTCATCCTGCCCGCCTGTCAGGGCGGCGGACGCGAAGCTTTGCCGAAAGATCGGCTGATCCGCATCGCCGACGACGAGGTGAAGAGTCTCGATCCGCAGAAGTCGACCGATCTTGCCACCAAGCGTGTCGCAGAGGACCAGTTCGAGGGACTGACGCGAATCGACGGCGCCGGGCGGGTGGAGCCGGCGCTAGCGAGCGGATGGACGCGATCGAGCGACGGCCTGGTCTGGCGGTTTGCGCTCAAGCCGGGCCTGCGCTTTTCCGATGGCGTGGCGATCACGCCGGCGACCTTCGTCGCCGTGTTCGAGCGTTTGCGCGATCCGAACAATGCCTCTCCGCATGCCGCACTGTTCGATACCATAGCAAGCGTAGCGGCCGAGCGGGCGGAGGTGGCGGTGCGGCTGCGCGCGCCCATGCCGGCTTTGCCCGAGTTGCTCGCCCTGCCCGCCATGGCGGCGCTACCCGTCCACCGCATCGCGGCGCGGGCCGACGGATGGACCGCCGAGCGACCATTGGTGACGTCGGGAGCCTATCGACTCGTCGAATGGCGGCTTAACGAGCGGATGGTGCTGAGCCGCAATCCCAATTGGCACGGCGGACGAGCGCCCATCGGCGAGGTCGAATGGCGGCCGATCACCGACAAATTGACCGCGATGCGCAGCTTCCTGGCAGGCGCCGTCGACATAGGCGATTTCCCGCCGACCCGTGCCGCCCGGCTGCGTGAGCGGCTGGGCCCGCAGGTCCACGCGACAGCGCTCAACGGCTGCTACTATTTTGTTTTCAACACGACCGGGCCGCCGTTCGACGACGTCCGCGTCCGCCGCGCCCTGTCGATGGCGATAGACCGGCGCTGGATCGCCGCGAGCATCATCCGCGGCAGCGCGGCGCCGATCTGGGGCGTGGTGCCTCCGGCGGTCGCCGGACCGCCTGGCGGCTATCGACCGGTCTGGGCGGACTGGACGGCCCCGCGCCGCGCTGCCGCGGCTCGCGCGCAGTTGGCGGCGGCGGGCTATGGACCGCGTCGACCGCTGACATTCGCCATCCGCTTCAACAGCGACGCCGACCACAAGCGGATCGCGGTGGCGATGGCAACGATGTGGCGACCGCTGGGGGTCGAGGCACATCTGCTCAACAGTGAGGCATCACTCCATTTCGCGAGCCTGCGGCGGCGCGACTTCCAACTCGCGCGATCAGGCTGGATCGGGGACGTCGCTGCGCCCGAAAACTATCTCGCAATCTATCGGTCGACGGCGGGCGCTCTCAATTATTCCGGTTATAAGAACCGCAGCTATGACGCCGCGCTCGACCGGGCGATGGCGGCGGTCGATCCCGACGCACGGGCGAAGGCGATGCGCGCGGCCGAGGCGATCATGATCGAGGACGCACCCGTCATCCCGATCTACCAATATGTCACGCGCGTGCTGGTTGCCGCGCGCGTCGAAGGCTGGCACGACAACGCCGCCAATGTTCATCCGAGCTGGACGCTCAGGCTCAAATGAAGCGCACCGCACTCCTCATTTCACTACTCGCCCTGTCGTTGTCCGGCTGCGACGGGCAGGGGCCCAGCAACGAGCTTAACGTAAGCGTGCTCGGCGGCTCGGTTCGGTTGCGGTCGCCAACGGATCAGCCGAAAGGTGCCGATGCCGCCCTGCTCGGCGCGATCGGGCAAGGCCTTGTCCGTTTCGACGCCGGCGCCGAGATCGAGCCCGGCGTGGCGATGCGCTGGGCCCGATCCGACGACGGGCTCTACTATACGTTCCGTCTGGACCGCGAACTTGCCGAGGCCGAGCCGACGGCGCGTCGCCTCCGCGCGCTGGTGCGCGACCAGCGAGGGCGGGGCTATGGCGACACGCTGGACGCCATCCTGGAGATCCGGGCCGTTACGCCCGAAGTGATCGAGATCCGCCTTTCGTCGCCGCGCCCCGAACTGATGGCGTTACTCGCAAGTCCGTCCTTCGCCCTTTTACAGGACGGTCGAGGTACAGGACCGCTTGAAATCGCGGCCGACGGCAGGCGCAGCAAGATACTGGCGCCCAAGGTCGACCCTTCGCAAAAGGCTAGCGGCGAGGGCGCGAGCCGGGGTGACAAACGCCGGATCGTGCTGCGCGGCGAGCGGCCCGCGCTGGCGGTGGCACGGTTCGCGAGCGGGCAGGCCGCGCTGATCACCGGAGGGGGTTTCGTCGATGTCGCCTATCCGCGCCTGGCCGGTATAGCGCCGACGAGCATCCTCGCAGACCCGGCAACGGGGTTGTTCGGCTTTCGCATCTCCCGGCGTGCCGCCCCGCTGATGGCGGTGGAGATTCGCCAGGCCTTGTCGATGGCGCTCGACCGCGACGCGATCGGCGATGCGTTGGGAGCGCCCGGCTGGCGATCCTCGCACGCGATCCTGCCGCCGGGTCTCACCGATATCGCCCAGCCGACCCGCCCCTTCTGGGCGCGTGCGATTGCCAATGTCCGCGGCGCGGACAGACAGGATGTGGCCCAGCGAGTTGCCGACGCGCGTCGGATCGTCGCCGGCTGGTGCCGGACGCACAATTGCAGCGGCCGGCTGGACCTGACTGTGGCGATGCCCGACGGAACCGGCGCGGCGCTGCTGTTCGCGGCGTTGCGCCGGCAGTGGCGGACTATCGGCGTCGACATCGAACGCGTCCGGCCGGGCGAGCGCGCCGACCTCAGCCTGCTCGATGAAGTAGCACCCGCCGACCAAGCCGACTGGTATCTCGCGCATTTTCTTTGCGCGCGAGGGGGGCCGTGCAGCGAGGAAGCCGATCGCGCCTACATGGCCGCACGCACCGAGGCCGATCCCGCTGCGCGAGCCCGGCTGATCGCCGAGGCCGAACGCCGCCTGGCGGCGATAGCCCCCTTCATACCGCTTGCACAGCCGGTGCGTTGGTCATTGGCGGCGCGAGAGCTCGAAGGCTTTAGGCTCAACGCCCGAGCGATCCATCCGCTGGCGCCATTGATCCGGAACCAAAACGCCCGCTGATGCGATGAGCCGCCAAGGAGAGCAGGATGAAGCGCCCGACCACCGTCGACTTCGAGACATTCGCGAAGCAGATCCCGGGCAAAGGCGGTCCAGGCGCAGTACGCCGCCGTATCGAGTTGATGGAAAGCTTGCTCGAGCGGATGTTCGTGATCCCCGGTATCAACAAGCCGGTCGGTCTCGACGTTCTGCTGGACATGGTGCCGGTGGTCGGACCCGTGATCGGTGCGGTGATGGGCAGCTGGCTCGCTTGGGAAGCCCGCAACCTGGGCATGTCGAAATGGCAGATCGCCCGCATGTTCGGCAATGTCGGCATCGACATGCTGCTGAGCGCCATTCCCTGGGTCGGAGCGATCCCCGACTTCTTCTTCCGGTCGAACAGCCGGAACCTGAAAATGATCAAGCGTCACCTCGATCGCCATCACCCGGCCAGCGCCACGGTGGAAGGTGATGTGGTGCGGCGGGGGTGAGCCGCTTCCCGGAACGAAGCGGGTCAAAAGCGATCAGCGTCGCTTCGCGCGGGCCTGCGATATTGCCTGTTTGAGCGTCTCATAGCCGACCGCGCCTTTCAGCACGGTGCCCGCGATGACGAAGGTCGGCGTGGCGAGCGACGGATCGATCTTGCCGGCGAGCTCGAGATTCCCGCGCAGTTCCCCTGCCACCTCCGGGCTCTTCGCGTCCGCGGCGGCCCGCGCCTGGTCCAGCGGAAGGCTGGCGAGCACCGCCGAAACCCTGGCGGCGTTGGGCACGCCGACCTCAAACATTCGCGGGTGGAAGGCCCGGAACTGGCCCTGGCGCGCCGCGGCAAGCGCGGCGCGCGCAGCGGCCTCGCTCCCCGGACCCAAGATCGGAATCTCGCGCCACACCACCTTCAGATGAGGATCCTCCGCGATGAGGCGATCGACATCGGCCAAGCTCGCGCGACAGAAGCCGCAGGCATAGTCGCTGAACATCACCAGCGTGACATCACCGTCCTTCGCCCCGGCCCAGGCCGACGCGAAAGGCGTCTCCAGCGCGTGCCGATTGGCGGCATAGGCGTCGTTGCCCGCTTTGGCGCGAAGTCGGTCGATCGCCTCGGGGATGATCTCGGGATGCGCGAGGATATAGTCGCGGACGATGGCCTCGACCCGCGCACGATCGGCGGGAATCGGCGCGTCGCGCCTCGCGCCGAAATACCATCCACCCGCCGCAGCGAGGATGATGATCGCGATGAGCGACACGGCCGCGCCGGGTCGGGCGGTGACGAAGGCGCGAAAACTCATCGCTTCTTGCGGTCGGCGGCCGAGGCGCGGGCCGAAAGCGCGATGTCCTCGGCGCGGATATAGTCGGCCGTGCCCTTGGGGATACGGGTCATCGCGGCCTCTGCACTCGCCATGGCGAGCCGCTGGTCGCCGATGAGGGCATAGCGCTCGGCAGTCGCCAACTGGGCACGCGGTTCGTCACCAAGTCGCGCATAGACCATGCCCAGCGTGTACCAGGCGAAAGGATTTTCACGGTCGCGTGCGACCGACACCTTCAGGACGTCCCGGGCTTCCTCGAGATGCGCGGGATCCTCGGTCGCGTTCAACGCATGACCGAGGAGTGCCGAAATAAGCGGCGCACCGCGCGATTCCCTGACGGCGATCCGGAGCGGCCCTATGGCATCCTGCGGCTTACCCGATTCGAGCAGAATCTGTCCCTGCAATTCCCGATAATAAGGGTCGTTCGGCGCGAGCGCGACGAGCTTGTTCGATTCCTCGACCGCCTTTTCGGGATAAGCGCCGCGATGCCAGGCGTAGGCGCGAGCATAATGCGCAGCGGCGCTCTGGTCGGTCTCGGGATATTTGCGCAGCGCGCTCGTCGGGTCGTCCATATAGCCGATCAACTTCGCCTTGATCCGCTTGAATTTCGCGTCGATCGCCGGATCAGTCTTCACCTCGTAGGAGGGCGACCGCATCACATCGGCAGACAACGTCGCCTCGCGATCGCCTGACATCGGGTGCGTCTGCATGAAGGGGTCGGTCTCGGCATAGGTCGAAGCGTAGCGATATTCCTGCTGGCGCAGTTTCAGGAAGAAGCTGAGCATCCCCTTGCCCGAGATCCCCGCCTTTTGAAGGAAACCGACGCCCGCCGCATCGGCGCTCGATTCCTGCACGCGCGAAAAGGCGAGGAACTTGCCGAGGGCGGCCTGCTGGCCCGCCATGATGAGCCCCATCCCTGCATCGCCCCCGCCGGCCGCCATGGCCGCCGCGCCGAGCAACAGAGACAGCAATGTTATCCCGGTCGCGGCTTTCGCGCCCTCGTCGAAGCGCACGACATGTCCGCCGGTGATATGGCCGAGCTCGTGCGCGATCACGCCCTGAAGTTCGTTGGCATTATCGGCAGCCTCGATCAGGCCGCTATGGATGTAAACGGCCTGGCCGCCCGCGACGAATGCATTGATCTCCTTGTCGCCGATCAGGATGATATCGACGTTGCGCGGCTGAAGCCCCGCCGCGACGATGATCGGTGCCGAGATCTCCTTGAGAAAGGCTTCGGTCTCGGCATCGCGGAGGATCGACTGCGCGGCAGCGGGCTGAACACCGAGCGCGACGGCCAACAGGAGGAACAGCGCGACACGGAGGCCGCTACCGATAATCCCCCCGTCCCGACGCGCCGACATCATGCCGCCCGCCTTCCACCGCCGCAGCTTAACCGCCGGTGAAGCCATCGACCTTGCAGACCTGCAACGGCCCGCCCGGCCATGATCAGGCGCCGAACGTCCGCTGCCACCAGCCGCGACGCGGGGCATGCTCCTCGTCGTCGCCGGAACCGGCGGCGGCGGCGGCATCGGCATCGGCATCGGCACGGCCATCGGAGGCGGTCGGCTCGCTGACGACAGTCTCGGCCGGGGGCCCCGCCTCGGCGGCTATTGCCTTGCGTGCCCGTGGCCGGCGCTTGGGCTTTTCCTGGTCGCCAACTTCCTCGGCCCCCGTCGAGGCAGCAGCCGGCTCGTCATGCGCGATTGCAAGCGGTTCGGCGGGAGCTGCCTCGGCCTCGGCCTCGGCCTTCTTGCGGCGGCCGCCACGGCGGGGCCTTGCCGGCTCCGCCGTCTCCGCCGTTTCCGCGGGCGCCTCGCTCGAAGCGGGAACCGGCTCCGGCGCCTCGCTCACTGCCTCGGTGACTGGGGCGGCATCCGCCTTGCGGGCGCGGGGGCGACGGCGGCCCCTGGCAGGAGCGTCCTCCGCAGCCGGCTGCTCGATGCCCGGGGTGGACATGTCGACCGGCAACTCCGCCGGTTCGCCGTCGGCGATCTGCTCGACCGTCGATTCCTCGACCGGTCCGTCGCCGCCTCCGCCACTGCGACGGCGACCGCCACGACGGCTGCGGCGACGGCGGCGTTGCTCGCCGCCCTCGGCCTCTTCGGTGGCTTCGGGCTGGGCGTCGGCTTCGCCTTCCTCGGCCTGTTCCGAAACAGCGACGTCGCCTTGCGCCTCCTGATCGCGGCCCCGACCGCTACGGCGGCGGCGGCGGCGGCGGCGGCGGCCCCGGCCATCCTCGCGCTCGCCATCTTCACGAACGCCAGCAGATTCGGTCTCCTCGTCCTCGTCGGCCTCCCCGATCTCCTCCTCGCTCTCCTCCTCTATCTCCTCGTCGATCTCCTCGTCGGGCTCGATCGCGATCGGCGTGGGAAGGCGCGGCGCGTGGCTGGGCGGCGGCCCTCCCGCTTCGACGCTCATCCGGGCACCCTCGAGCGTCCCATCCGAGAGAATCTCGATCACGACGCCGTAGCGATCTTCGATCTCGGCCAATTCGGCACGTTTGCGGTTCAGAACGTAAAAAGCGGCCTCCTGGCTGGCGCGCAGCAGCAACCGCGAACCACGGCCGCGCGCTGCCTCGTCCTCAAGCATGCGCAGTGCCGACAGACCGGCCGACGAAGCGGTCCGGATCAGACCGGAGCCCTCGCAATGCGGGCATTGCCGGGTCGATGCTTCGAGCACGCCGGTACGCAAGCGCTGGCGGCTCATCTCGAACAAGCCGAAACTCGAGATCCGGCCCACCTGGATGCGGGCGCGATCGTTCTTGAGCGCCTCCTTCATCGCCTTCTCGACCTTGCGGATGTTGGAGTTGTTCTCCATGTCGATAAAGTCGATGACGATTAGTCCCGCCATGTCGCGCAGGCGGAGTTGTCGCGCAATCTCGTGCGCCGCCTCGAGATTGGTCGCGGTCGCGGTCTGCTCGATATTATGCTCGCGGGTGGAACGGCCGGAATTGATGTCGATCGAGACCAGCGCCTCGGTCGGGTTGATCACCAGATAACCACCCGACTTCAGCTGCACGACCGGCTGATACATCGCCGCCAGTTGATCCTCGACACCGAAGCGCTGAAACAACGGCACCGCGTCCGCATAAGCCTCCACCTTCCGGGCGTGGCTCGGCATCAGAAGCTTCATGAACTGGCGGGCCTGCCGATAGCCTTCCTCACCCTCGACGATCACCTGGTCGATGTCGCGATTGTAGATATCGCGGATGGCGCGCTTGATGAGGTCGCTGTCGCCATAGATCAGCGCCGGCGCCTGCGATCTCAATGTGTTCTCGCGTATTTCGTCCCAAAGGCGCGCCAGATAGTCGAAGTCGCGCTTGATCTCGGTTTTCGTGCGCTGAAGGCCAGCGGTCCGAACGATGCAGCCCATCGTACGCGGCAGATTGAGGTCGGCCATGATCGCCTTGAGCCGTTTGCGATCGGCGGCGTTGGAAATCTTGCGGCTGATACCACCGCCATGGCTGGTATTCGGCATCAGCACGCAGTAGCGGCCCGCCAACGAGAGATAGGTGGTGAGCGCCGCGCCCTTGTTGCCGCGCTCTTCCTTGACGACCTGCACGAGCAGGACCTGACGACGGCGAATGACATCTTGAATCTTGTAGCGACGGCGGAGGTTCATCCGGCGCTGGCGAAGATTCTCGACGGCGCCCTCGTCCTGCGTGCCGCCTACCGACTCACGCCGTGGCCGCGGCGCATCTTCGTCGTCGCCATCATCCTCGCGAGAATCGTCCTCAAGGGGATCGGCGCTCCCGCCGCCCTCCTCGTCGCCATAAAGACCGGCGTCGTCGTCATCGTCATGCTCGGCCTCGCGGGCACGCAGCGCCTCTTCCTCGGCGGCGTGCTCGGCCTCTTCGCGCAGGAGCGCCTCACGGTCCTCCTTCGGTATCTGATAATAATCGGGGTGGATTTCCGAGAAGGCGAGAAAGCCATGGCGATTCCCGCCATAGTCGACGAATGCCGCCTGAAGCGACGGTTCGACCCTGGTCACCTTGGCAAGATAGATATTCCCCTTGAGTTGCTTCCGTTCGGCAGACTCAAAGTCAAATTCCTCGATCCGATTCCCCTGGACCACGGCCA
>Ga0207641_10000616_pt1 | contig 38941 bp, 43 predicted proteins | sample KBSSwiS62_FD_184306 | JGI IMG/M metagenome (GOLD analysis project Ga0207641, IMG submission 184306) | Switchgrass rhizosphere microbial communities from Kellogg Biological Station, Michigan, USA - KBS Switchgrass S6-2 (SPAdes) (version 2) | ecosystem: Host-associated > Plants > Roots >... | reverse complement strand
GCGGGGTTGCCCGACAGGCAGATTTGGCACGACAGGCTCAGACACAATGAGCGGCTCTGCCTGCGCTTCCAAATTTGAGATGATCCTTTGGGCGGCATCTATGTCATTGTCTGACATTGCGCCGAGCAGCTCCTGACCGGCTTGGGAAGACACGAGAATCGGCGTAATCCTCTTTCGTGCGGACAGAACGCGGTTGTCCGCGCCGTTCACGCCAGCTTCGATCAGATATTCTGAGATCTCGCCGCTAAATTCAATCAGGCGCGATGAAAGCTCAGCGGCGACCTCGGTCCAGACGCCCGCACCGGCAATAGCGCCTTGTTTGAGCCACTCACGCCCCTCATGCCGCATGCTTTCGCTAAAGGCGCGCAGATCAGAATATTCTCGGACGCCGCCTCGAATTGTCCCAAAGTCAACGAACATATCGACCCTTTCCGTTCGTGGCGCTGGTCAAGCAGCGGACCTAACGTGACACAAAACACGTGCAGTAAATGTCTCACAAAACCTAAATAGCAGATTTGCGAATTACAGCGCACAGTCAACAGCGTTAAGCTCTTTTAACGGAACTGTCCCAATCTCACGCGCAATAGCTGAACCTTTAATGGCCCTTCTTGCATGATCACTCCCGGTCGACGGCCGCATTAGTCATCGACCATTGCTTCGGGGAATGGGCGGGATGACAATCCTAACAGACCGTAGGACCGTGGGGATTCCGAAACGGCTGCGGCCGCTCGGATAATGCCTAATGAGAGGCGTGTTTCATTCGCAGTCTCGCGAAGAAGCCAGGCTTTTGATCGCTTGGGTCTGTCGCCTCTTCCGGCAAAATAATGGAATATTCGACCTCAAGAGTGGCGCTGTTGCGAACGCGCCTGACGACATAGCCAACCGCTTGCAGCTCATCGACCAGGTCCAGCGTCGCATTTGCCGATGCGCGCCGACTTTCCCAAAGATCCCCATCCAATTCACGCATTATGTCTAACCATCATCTTCTGAGTCGTGCTGGCCCTAACCTAGCCCAACGCCAAGCGCTCGCCAATGGACTGGCTTGGATTTACGAGAGATGCCGCCTGTCAGATATTCTGATTTTTATCAGTCCCTCCGCGTTCTGTAAAAAAGGGATATTTGGTCATGTGCCACAAATCAGTTTCTCATTCTGTGAAGTCGTTTTTTCATGTTGATGACCGGGCTTTGGTCGGAAATCGGGATCCGTCATGCTGACGCATGCCCCCTGCCGGCCGCCTCTCGCCTTTCCCTACGGTACGACGACCGCTGCGCGATGGGCAGCAATCCCTATCGTCAAGATAGGCCAATCCCAGCCGGTAGAGGTCGGTTCCTTTCACAACAGGACCGATTAGCCGGCTTTCGAGCATAATAAGAGTATCGCAATCGATAAAGGCATGCGGCGTCTCTACGATCGCTAGCCCTGAAAGAATGCGGCAACAGTCGCGAAGCGTGCCGACGTGAGGCCGTGCCTCGTTCCTGCTGATGGCAAGGGACGCCGACGCGTCCCACGGAATATTACTGATAGCGAGCATTATGCCTCCCTGAAGTTTGCGACCCAGGGCTGGTGCAAGCTACTGCCCCTCAAAAGACCAAGCAATCGCTCGATATGGAGTTTTCTTCGCCTCAGCGCGTCAACTGATCCGTTGGGCAAATTACTGGCTCATTAACTTAGTTGTTATGAACTGCGGCGGCCTGCTCTCTGCAATGCCCAGTGACCTGCGCTCGACATCTTCGCCATCAGATAATGTTCAGGGATCAGATTTACGAAAGCGGAAGAGCAGCGTCGCCATGAAAGCATGGCCATGAAACGGTCCTGCAATTGCATTGCCTAGAGGATGCGGGAGATCCAAAAATCCCTCTTAGCCATTCCGTGCGACCAAAGCGGCCGGGTTTTACAAGGGCGCGCATCTCGGCTAGGCACCATGAGATGAATACAAAACCTGACATTGGCTGGAAAGAGTTCAGCATAAGGATATTCGATTTGATCCGATGGCCCGCCGCCTTTCTGGCTGTAGCCATCCTATTACGAGCCCCGATCGGACGTCTTGTGGATGCAGTCGCATTGGCCTTACACGGTCAGTAGGATCATGCTTTATCCGCGGGGCTGCTGCTAAGCGATATTCGCCATTCTCAATTTTGATCTTGCCACTGCTATTAGCCCGACGACCGTTATCGCCTGAGCGGCCCAATCAAACAGCATCATCGGGAGCTCCCAGTTGCGACCCCGAAAGGGCGCCCGAATCACTTTCACCTTGATCATGCCAAAAGAAGAAGTTTTCGCTAGCGAAATTAGCGGCTGACATTCGATTGTTTCAGCGCCGCGACTAGCTTTGCCTGCGTTGCGGGTCTCACGCGGCAACGGCCCTTGCGACAGCGATAGAAGATCGTGCTAAGAAAATCGCTTTCGTCCGTCCGTTTCTCGGCATTCAACATCGAGCGAAGGCGAAGATACTCGGCTTAGGCTCCAGAAGGATCGCTGCGCACTCTCGGCAAGAATGGGGCAAAATTGCGGCTTCATACGCCCTACAGCCATGCAGCATGCTTTCTAGTTTGAATAATTTTTCACTCGGCGTCTCCTCGGGGTGTCGCAGATAACGATCGCTTCACTCTTCCTCTCTAGAGACCATGCCTTGGGGATCGATGAGGGAGAAATGTCATGGCGAGCCGCGCACATGACACGAAGAATGTCGTTCAGTTTTTTCGAGATCTTCAGGCGTTAAAGCGCCCACGCCAATGGTCTCCGGATCTTTTCGCGCGCACGGCGAAAGGCGCATTGCATATGCGAGCGTCGCTGGCTGCCTTACCTAAGGTGACGATACAGCTCAGCGACCAGCAAGCCGGTACGGAGCTTGGCGCCTACCTCAGGACCAAGATCATTGGCGTACGCACCCAAAGGGCCGTGTCGCTGTTGCAGCTGCCTGACGTCCCAGCTGATTATCTCAAGGGTCGTTATCGCGAACGGCTCAGGACCAATATTTCTAAGGCAAATAGTCTGAGCGTAAAATGTGCTCCCATCGACGCGGTCGCTTTTCAGCAACTTGCGGGCGGCTCGTACGTCGCTGGCGCCAACATCAAATATCTTGACCTTCTCCTTGCCGAGCCGATGACGCCTGCCATGGAACATTGGGTGGGATTTGACGCCGATGCTCAGCCTATTGCCTTTGCCCGAGTTCAGATTGACGGTCAAACTGCGTGGCTCAAATGCATGGTTGCAATCAGTGACGATCCCCGCTCTGTGGTCCGCTATAAATTATCCGCTGATATATTCATGAGCTTGGCTGAACGTGGGATCAAATATGTCATCGCGGGTTCCGTCATCGACCTCGCAGACGGTCTGGCACATTTTCAGCATTTGCTGGGTTTTCGTCCGACTCAGGTCGAGCTTCTCACTGCCGATTGACGTCGGCTGAGATTGCCCTGGAAACTCTGTTATTCCCGCACGCAAGCGGCGCGGCAGGGTTAATTCAATAGCAACGGAGAGCTGGTAGTGCGAGGCTTCACGTTGGAGCGGTGGATGGCCCTGTATCTGAGCGAAGATGATCTAGATGAAATCGACGCCTGGACCTTGTCTTTGGTCGCCGATTGTCGCGCGGATCTCCGCTTAGCGCAGGAGGCTCGCCGCTGTATCTCCCATATCGTCAAAGCCGCGGCCGAGGATAATGGACAACTGATCTCCTATATTCGTGCCGATCGAGAGAAGCGACAGGTCTAAGGGCCAAAGCCGTGGCGACCTATTCTCGCTGGGAAAGCCGAAGCTCAGGGTTCTGCTTGGTGCGCATAGTTTGTGTCGTGCATCGATATTCCCGCATGATTGAAATTTTGGCTTGAACGCGATTATAGATTTTGACAATATTTCTGCTTCGCGGACCGGGCATGCCCGGTGGCTTCCCCCGGCGCCTAACCCTGGGTCACTGACGTTGTCCAAAAAGTGTTTCCATCGCTAACCAGTAGCATTTGGCATTGGTGAATGAGCCAGTACGAGGCTTTTGAAGCTGTTGTTACAGCTCAAATAGGAATCACTGACGTCAACGTCGGACCGACGATTCAGGGATCGAAATTCCACCAAATCCAACTTTTTATCAGTCAAATTTTGACAATAGGAAAAGTTGGAAGAATTATCCTCAATCGCTGGTAAGCTGCAGAAGCGTTCCATGCTACCAATCTCAGTCGTAATACCGACTTTAAACAGAGCAAATTATCTTAGAAGGTCTTTGTTAAGCGTTATAAATCAGGAGGGCGTTGATTTTGAAATAATCATCGTTGACGATTTTTCACACGATGACAGCTATGATCGCGTATCAGATTTACTTGACGATCGAATAAGATATGTTCGCCTTGAAGCGTCAGTCGGCGCAGCGCAAGCCCGCAATTTGGGGGTAGCGCAAGCGCGAGGAAAATATCTTGCGTTTCAAGATAGCGACGATGTTTGGTTGCCAGGGAAACTCATTGCGCAATTTCAGGCGTTGGAAGCGGGGAAACCGAACGAGGTACTCAATTTTTGCAGTCATCGAAGAGTGAGCGGCACAGAACAAGTCATTATCCCGAGTAAAGCTTCTCAGCTGATGACAGAACATGTCTTCGAAGAACTCTTAAAAGAGAATTTTATAAGTACGCAGACGATGATGGTCAAAAAATCAATTTTTGAAGAAGTTGGTGGCTTTGATCCAAAACTCCCACGGTATCAGGATTGGGACATTGCCCTGCGAATATCATCTAAATACAGTGTGCAATTTCTACCAGAAACCTTTGCAATCGTGTACGATACTCCAGGAAATCTTACAAGCCGTACTGACAATCATATGGAATCGAAATTTTCAGTCATCTCCAAATGGCGGAATGATCCGAGATTTTGTAAACCATTATTCGCATTCCATCTGTATTTTCTTGCTTCTGAAGCATTTGATAAAGGACTGTTCCTACGCGCGCGTGAAATGGCACTCGAATCCGCGATGCTTTCGCCTCAGAAGGCTAGAAGTTGGTTTCTATTTGCAAAATCGTCGATATTTTTTCTCTTAAATCTCAAGCGAAAGCGAGAGCGCTTCCCGTGAGCCGTCATAAAACTCGGCAGGATAGGCATCAGACTAAAATCGTTGGCCATGACGCTGGGGCCTTCTAGTGCGATTAATGCACCTCTCCATCTGGGGAAATAGAGAGCAGTTCTGATGCCTAGCAACGATGATAAAGCTCATTGCGGTAGCTTTGGGGTAAGGCGTAGCAAACGCCGGAGAAGATTTGGCTTTGCCCATAGCTGCAGGTTTCTTTTCGTAGCCGCTCGTTGAAGGTCTCGCGTGAATGACCGCAGCTGCCTGTCATTAAGAACAACAGAAACTTGCTGAGCCTTGCCGTCGTAAAATTGGCTTCGCTCCGCAGCAATCTGAAGAACTAGTACACATCCATGCGCAGCGTCGATACGCTTCCAGCCGACAAGCCCGCCCGTTATCGGCAGTTCCATATGCTTTGCGTCTCCTTCTTTACGCGCCGACATCACTGTCAAATAAAAAACCCGAAGGTAAAAGCGAAAAGATATCCAACTGAGAGGCATCATGCCCATGGATGCGCAAACTCAACTGAACCTTATGAAAAGGTCTGTCAAAACAAAGCGGCGCGCTTACTACGATTTCAGCCATAATTAGTGCGTCCTTTGCGGCTTTACCCTCAAGCGGCTTGCATCAAAAGTAGCTATTTTGAACAACCTGCAACCAGTTCGGAACTATAGCCCTGATTGGCGGAATCTCAATATTCAGATCTACCCCGTCAACTGGCGGTAGCCCGAGCCAACCGTCGGCCGAAGCCTACGGTGAGCAGCCGAAGCAAATCGGTCCCACGTATGCTGTCCCGACATATTTTTCTTAGGGAGGATTCTGGTCAACCGAACGAGACGCGGATCAAACCGCAAATGCTCAAAACTTAGTCAACATTGCACGCAGCCTTGCGCATTCGCCATCAGCAGCAATTCTAAATTAACACGAATTAAGTTGCCAGCTAAAAGCGCATATCACATGTGATGTTAAGACCATTTAGACGTTATCGCCAATTATAACTTAGGCACGCCCTTATTCCCCCAATACACCTTGGCAGCTCCGCCAATTAGAACCGGCGTCCCTTTCGGAGCGATAATATCATAGTCATCAATAACTACCGTAGCTGCGCCGTTCTCTATTAGGAAAATAGGCGCTTTTGACGTGGCAGATCGCACAATGAGCCTTGAGATATGAATTTTGGGCGGACTGATATTGTTGCCGGTTATCTGAATATGTGCCGAGCTAGCCGTCCCCCCCCGTTTCGTAGGATCAATACTTCTCAGAGTGCCTGCTTCAACGTCGGACCAAAACCGAAAGTTTCGATTGTTTCTGGCAGCAGTCACATCATCAAGAAAATTTTCAGAGCTCTTTAAATCCAGACCTGCATCAGTGTTATCTTCAACTGTAACGTCGTGAATTGTTACGCCGGTCACACCACGCTCAGTCGCAATACCATCGCCGTTCCAATATCGATCGGCAGCCATAATCATCTGGAAATCAGAAATTTGTCCCTTCTCCAGCACAAAGTTTCGACCAGACATGATATGGATTCCTTCGGGAAGGTCCGGAGGGTGATTAGGAGTAGCTGAATGCTCAAGTCTGAAGTTTCGAAGGGTAAAGCCATCAATGGCACCACGAAGCCGTATGCCCTCCCGAATAATGGACCGGCCTGTGAGGTTTTCGATAATAATGTTTCTAGCCGTTGTTCCAGAGCGAGTTTCGATAACGCGATAAGCGTGACTAACTTCAATAGACATTGAGGACGATGAGAGAGCAACAGCTCCGTTTGCTTCCCGCGCAGTTATCCTCCGATCAGCCGCAAGGGCCGAAACACTCGTAAGCATTAGGACTGCATTGAGTGCCAATTTCACGGACAATTTCTGCAATCCCAGTATTTCCAGCCAGTGTTCTCTTGGTAAAGCATTTGACGCGCAGGTGGAACCCATCAGGCATTCTAAGCAGAGCGATTTTGGGCAATTAGCTTAAATTTGAGGCGGACTGACTTGTCGCCTCAATGAGGATCTTTCTTGCGGCGGATGGATCATGCAATCGTACCGAATGTCCAGCACTGGATCGGCTGACCTATCTTTTTTATCGAGTAGGCTGGGTTGTTGCAGTGCATCGCTGCTTCGGGCAATGTATTCTCCAACTGCCATGACTGACAATTAAATTTTGAGGTGTTATGAGACCCAAGTACCTAATAATTGTTGTCAGCCTTGAAAGCGCGCGCTCGAGACGTGATGCGTTCGCAAAAGATGCGCCGCAGGATGAAAGTTGGAGATTTTTTGACGCCTCAGAGGTTGTCGATCCACTTCTAAGATATGATGCGCGGCTTGCGAGAACTATCCACGGACGCGAGTTAAGCAAAGGTGAACTTGGGTGTTACTCTAGTCATTATCGCCTTTGGTACAATCTCTGCGAAGACAATCAATATGCTGGTTATATTATTCTCGAAGATGATGTACTTGTAGATTGGGAATTTTTAAAAAAAGCATCTTATTCTAACGATATAGAAGCAGATTATGTGAGATTATATTACAGGCGACCCGTTCGGTCACGAGAGCGTAAGAGAGGCATTATTGATCATTCGCGATCTCTGATTGAAATTCATGGTTACGCGTATGGCACACAGGGATACATCATTAACAAGGATGGTGCGCGCAAATTCCTCGAGTTGTTTCAATGTGTAGAGCGTCCGATCGATGATGCATTGGACAGGGTTTGGCATCACGGTGTTCCCAATTTATGTTTGTTTCCATTTCCAATCATGGAAAGGATCGTTCCCAGCGACATCGAAAAAGGCCGCTCCCGTATCTCGAAACGTTCTCCAATTAATGTAAAAAATATTACAGAGAAACTTCGATATCAATTATCGGCATTGAGGTTCCGCCTAGACTGGTAGGATCTTGCCCACGTTTCCAACCCACTAAGTGGATACTGTCTTCAGAGGGTGAAATGGCTTCAAATTCTTTAGCATTGAGTGCGATTGTCCCAACGCACGGCAGACCACACATGCTAGTAAAGTCTTTGACTAGCATTGCTACTCAAACGCTCAAACCTACTGAGGTGATCATCGTAGATGATTTGGGCGACGACGCGACACGAACACTTGTGGAAGAATTGCGCAGTTCCTACCCTGTTCCGCTTTTGCACGTAAGAAACTTGGCAAAAGGAGGTGCCTGCGCATCTCGGAACTTAGGAGGGGAAACTGCCAGGGGAGATCTGCTAGCCTTTCTCGACGATGACGATATTTGGTTACCAACCTATGTCGAGAAGTGTCTGGAAAACCTCAGTAACGATGAAGCAGATTTTTCTGTCTCCTACTTAAATAGAGCATTCACAGACGGCAGGCTGGTTCTCCACACCACTCCGAAGGGATGTACGGCAGAAAATGTTTTACATAGCCTAGTGCATATGACCGGCAGTAATTGCATTATAACAAAAGCGGCATTTAATGAAGTCGGTGGCTTCGATGAAGAAGTTCCAGTTTTTAATGATTGGGATCTTTTTATTAGATTGATACGCTCTGGGAAAAAGTATACCGTTATTGAAGAAGCCTTAGTGCACTGGAATGAGCATGGCGGCGAACGCATAACGGCTGGAACAGTTCGACGAGCCGACGGGATTCATCGCTTCCTTATGGTATACGGCGATGACATGAGCCCAAATATTCGAAGTTATTTCATCCGTTTGGAATATGGTATTCGCAAAGCGCATGTGAATTCTCGATATGCCCGCTTGCTTCTGACTATCGAAATGCTTCGGAAAACTAAGATTTATGGCGCCTACCAATTAATCGCACCTCGAATTTTTAAGAACGGTATTAACCCGAGAACGTTGTAAGCCATCATTTTAGGATTTTAATAAGATTAAAACTTGAATAAATCAAAAATCTGAATTTTTACTGTTTTTCAAAATTCACTTTATAGTTTAATGAATCACTGATCTTATTTTTGCTTTTTGTGATATTAATATTTGGATAGGCCATACTTAGTGCCCAAGAAAATCTCACTTTCACCACATACTTCGGATTTTAATTCGTTCGTCGCCAACTTTACCGACGCCGTTGCTGCTGGCGGGAATGTAACTTCTGATGCATACTGGAATTTTTGGCGGCTACGGAATTCCGACATTGTAGTCTTGCATTGGCCGGATCAGTTTTTCAAAAGTGGCTCCCCCTTACTGCCATTAAAGCTGCTGCTTAAGATGAAGATCTGCCAATTATTATTTAACGTCAAATTCGTATGGGTTGCACATAATATAGTTCCACACGGATTTGATCAACCCAACTACTGGGCGAAAATATTTGTAAAAAACTTAGATGGAATTATTCATTTATCTAGAATTGGATATGATTCCATAAGGGCCACTTACCGCATTTCGCGCTGCACACAGCATTGTATAACGGTCCACGGTGCTTATACAGCTCAAAAGAGACCTGAAATGCCAAAGAATTATAAAAAAAGTGAAGGACTTAGCGTCGTAAATTTTGGGCTTATAAAGCGGTATAAGAATCTAGAAACGCTAATCGAGAGCTTCAACAATCTAAGCACCACAACCGACAAACTAACAATCTCAGGCTATTCCGAGGATGCATCCTATTTAGCAGAATTAAAAACCAAGATAAATAATACACGTATCCGCTTGGATCCCAAATCAACGATAATCTCAGATTCGGCCCTCGAAAATCTTGTTGATCAAGCGGACGTAATAATTTTACCATATCGACATATTCTTAATAGTGGATCTACCTTTTTTGCCCTCTCACGCTGGAAGCCAGTAGCCGCTCCTCGTGAAGGAGCTCTTCCAGAGCTTCAGGAAATTGTAGGGTCAGAATGGCTATACCTCTATGATGGCGACATCAGTAGTCAAAAATTAGCTGACATCATTGCCTGGCGAAGAACACAAAATTTATCAACGCCTCCTGACATGTCGTATTACGATTGGACAAAAATTAGTGAGGAAATAAATCGATTTTTCGATGTTCTTTAGTTTTTGGAGCCCAACCGGCGCAGAGTATATTTGGACTTGTATCTACGAAATGCGGATCCAGCATAGAACTTTATATCACGAAAAAATAGCGACACGCTGTAGTTTTTATTAGAAATTCGCAGAAATATGGCTTCACAGATGCGGCCAGATATAAGAAGTGTTTCAATGTCTTTTAATGAGAACTCGACAATCATTCTCTGAAAAGCCTCTTTTTTACTTTCGGAAAACCTTGACAGCAAAGAAGCTTTATGAAGAACTAAAGGTCGCGCGCTTCGGCGATATTTTTTTGCATAGCCTAGGTCAGAATCTTCGACATGGAAAATAACTAGCTCGCAAGGGTCCCAGAAAATCCGCCCATCAAATAGAATCTGTGCCCACAAAAATGAATCCTCACCGTACACGCAACGATTGCGATCGTAAAATCCGTTGGCACGAAAAAAGACTGATCTCCTTATGACTACGCAACTCGAATGCAGAGCATCAACCCTCATCTTCAACGCGGCGCCCGTCGAGTTCAGATTAACTTCAGAAGGGCCAGGTTGCGTTGCGAAGGCGGCAACTTTATTTGGGCGCTGGGCGCGGAAGGACTGGCTATCATAGCCACATGCATATGCAATGCATTCCGGCCAGTCCATTAAAGCCGCTATTCCGTTTTCAAGAAATTGTTCTGCCCATTCATCATCGGCATCGAGGAAAGCTAGCAACGGCGCTTTACTAAAAGCGGCCCCTGCGTTGCGAGCCCCCCCAGGGCCAACGTTCTCTTGGCTTATGACGTGAATCCGTTGATCGTGTATCGCAACCGCAGCATCGTATGATTTATCTGTGCTGCCATCATTCACCACGATAATCTCAAAGTCCGATACAGACTGACGAAGCACAGAATGAATTGCACGAGCGACGGTTAACTCTTTGTTATACAACGGAATTATGACGGAAACGATCGGTGAGGAAGAAGGAAATCTTTGTACCATTTCCATATGTTCCCGTTTTAATTTTTAAATTGAAGCACGCGCACGATAACGTCAACGGCGCCAGTTATATTGCGTCCGCGAGTTAGGATGCTATAAGCGCCCTCCATGTCTAGGGGCCTGTTAATGCCAAGTCCGAAAGTTCGCAATATCGTATTTACCGGTGCGACGGGAGCGCGTAACCGAGGAGTTGAAGCCCTTGTTTCGACGGCCGTTGAGAATATTAGAGGTAGTAATCCAAATGCTAATATAACAGTGGTTTCATCAGACGCAAATTATGACGCCGCTCATTTAGAAACGGTCGACTCGGTTATAAAGGATGCGCCTAATTACTATCGCCTCGATGACATTCGACGAAAGCTGAAATATCCGCTTGGTCTACGGAAGCCGTCTGGTGTCAGAAGAATCGAAGCCGCGATCGGATCAGCCGATGTGGTCATCGCGACCGGGGGAGATGTATTTAGTTCTGATTATGGCGTTCCTTTTTTGAAACGTCAATTAGCGCTAATTAGATATGCGCAAAAAATCGGAAAGAAGACAGTTTTCCTAGCTCATTCTATTGGCCCCTTCTCTACGGAAGCGGAAATCGATCTCGTGAAGCCAGTGCTTGAGGCAAGCAGTCTTGTTACGCTCCGCGAAAGTTTTTCGTATAGATATGTATCGGAAGAACTTTGCGTTAAAGGTCCACATCTGGCGCTTACGGCGGATGTCGCTTTTTTAATGAATCCTTCCTCACCTAATAGACTTCGTATTCTGAATAATATCATCGGCATTAAAGATGGATGGCCGTATGTTGTCTTGGCACCGAGCGAGGGAATAACCTCATTTGCTACGTCCAAGGATATTTTCGATCACGATGCTGCGTGGTGGAGGACTATTAACGCTGTCCTAAATTTTACCGATTGTCACATCGTTCTTTTACCACATGTACAAGATCTGAATCCGCACAATGATGATAATAATATTGTTAAGCGCTTAATTGATCATTCGGAGCCAAACTCTCGAATTCATGCTGCGTTTGGACCATTATCGGCTTCAGATTTCAAAGCGATAGTTGGAGGTGCAAGTCTGTTGATAAGCGAGCGTATGCATGCGTGCATTGCAGGTCTTTCCCAGTGTGTGCCGACTTTGACGATTGGTTATTCGGTGAAGGCGAATGGAATAATGAACGACTTGCTGGGTGATCAGGCTAAAACGCAAAAGCTCCTAATATCCGTTCAAGAATTTTCCGGCCAATTAAATATTGATGACACTATCTCTTACATCTGGAACGCGAGGAGAGATGTGGAAGAGACACTTAAGGCGGGTTTAACCCGAATAAAGGAACGAGCCCTGAATAATTTCACTTTGCTCGATAGAATTTAGGCCATATTCTAGTATGAGTGTGAAACAAAAGTTCGCGCGAAGTGCATCTTGGATGGTCGTGGGCACGACGTTTAATCAAATTTCTACTTTTGTAGTTTTTATTGTGTTAAGTAGGATACTAAGCCCAGCGCAGTTTGGTTTGGTCGCATTTGCTACATTGTTTATCGATCTGTCTCGCCCGATAATCACGACTGGCGTACCAGACGCTTTGGTAAGAGCGCCAGTTTGGTCACAGGTCTATTCTTCAACCGCATTTTGGTTGAATGCCGTTCTCGCTATCCTGGTTCTAATCGCGATTATCTTGATCGGAATCCCTGTGGTTGCGTGGACTGGTCATTGGGATACTTTTCCATTTTTAGTGGCACTTAGTGCGACGCTTTTTATCGAAAGTCTCGCCAGCGTGCCGACTGCCATACTAAGGCGAGACTTTCGATATAGGGAACTCACAGTACGCACTGCAATATCTTCGATCGTCAGCGGCGCGGTCGGAATTTCATGTGCATTTTACGGCTGGGGAGCGTGGGCCCTGGTAGCTCAGCGGACCATTTCAACAACGGTAGGCCTGTTTTTTATATGGCATAGCGTGAAGTGGATCCCGGATTTCACATTCGACAGAAAATTGGGGCGCGAAATATGGAAGTTCGCGTCTGGGCTCATTGGAGCTCAAATGCTGTCAAACCTAAATGGGCAGATAGCCGGTCTTGTAGTCGGCATCGGTCTAGGACCGACATCTCTTGCCCTATATCGCGCTGGCAACCGGATTTTATTGATGGTAACTCAGCTGACTATTGCTCCAATACAGCGCGTTGCTCTGACGGCATTCTCGCACGTTAATGAACGCGGGGGCATTCCTGAAGTGTACAAGCGGCTGACCGGAGCATCAGCAATCATTGCTTGTCCGGCTTTTGTCGGGATTGGTGCACTCAGCTTTGATCTTATTAAATTTCTATTTGGCGCGAAATGGATTGCGAGCGGAGGTGTTATGATGGCCTCCAGTCTAGTGGTCGGCGTTCAAGTCATAAATTATTTTTTCACTCCAAGTTTAGCCGCTAAGGGTAACACTAGGGGACCAGTTTATTATTTCGCATCTGCTATTGTGGGCAATGCATTTCTAGGACTATTGGCCGTACCTTTTGGGTTGATGGCTGTTGTACTTAGCCAGACAGTCCGAGGCTACATAGGGCTTCCAATCAGTTTGATCATTTTGAAGCGAGAAATTGGACTGCGCCCTAAGGAAATTCTAGCCGAAACTTGGCCCCCATTTTTGTCAGCATGTTTGATGGGAGGTGGTTTGATTGTGTTGAGAAAATGGGCGATCCCCGATTTTAGCTCGTTCGCGGCGCTTTTGATCCTCATTCCTACTGGTATGGTCTTTTACTTTCTGCTTCTGCTAGTTTTCGCGAGAAGCAGCTTCCGACGAAATGTCCTAGAACTCAGGCCGCTGATGCCTCCAACTATCGCGCGAATTATCGGAAGATGGATATAGTTAATGGAACCGCTTTTTAAATCCGACAAACGGAAAAGTTTAGACCGCGAGAGCGAGAGTGACAGCGGGTCTGTTAACGACGTTGTTGCAGGCGGCTACTGTGTGGGCTGCGGGGGTTGCGCTGCCATCCGGAATAGCGGATACGAAATGCTTCTCGATCCCTATGGAATGTATAAGCCGAGCGTGAGTGATAGCGATCTGGCTCTGAAAAGCGTGTCGGCGACAAAATCTGTTTGTCCATTTCTCGGTATGGGTAGCCAGGAAGATGAGATTTCCGAAAGATTCCGGTCGAACAAGTCTCAATTTGATCAGAAGCTGGGTTGGTATCGTTCGCTGTCCGCAGGGTATGTTCGGAGCGGCGAGTGGCGAAGCAAGGGAAGCTCTGGCGGACTAACCTCTTGGCTATTAGCGGAATTGCTTAAGAGAGGGGTTGTTGATGGCATTATAGAAGTGATCGCAAGCAACAATCCCGCGTCACCGCAGTTTAGCTATACAGTTACCACAACTGAGCATGAAATAAAAAAATGCAGTAAAACCCGATACTTTCCGATGAATGTTGCTGATGTAGCTTGTTTTGTGCGAGAAAATCCGGGGAAGTATGCTTTTGTGGGTGTCCCTTGTTTTGTCAAGACCATGAGAAGGCTCGCAGAGATTGACAGCGAAATAAGGGAATGCGTTGTCGTACATGTTGCTATTGTCTGTGGCCACCTGAAGAGCGCTCGATTTGGCGAGAGTTTGGCTTGGCAACTAGGCGCTATCCCTGGAGAAGCCACTTCATTAGACTTCCGGCATAAAATCGAAGGTAGGTCCGCCAGCTCTTATGGGTTTTCGGTGACCACTACCGATGGAGGCGTTCGAGTATCCCCGATGAGTGAGCTTGCAGGACATGATTGGGGATTGGGAATGCTACGCCTGAAAGCGTGCGACTATTGCGACGATATCGTGGGCGAAACTGCTGATGTGAGCTTTGGAGACGCTTGGCTTCCGAGATATTCAGGTGATAGCAAGGGTACTAATATAGTCATCGTTCGAACGCCAATAATTCAAGAAATTATGCATGAAAGTGCGTTGAACGGAGAGATATTTCTTGAGGATCTGCCAGAGAACCAGACGATACGCTCTCAAGAAGCGAGCTTCAGGCATCGACGTGATGGCCTAGCATACCGATTATACCTGGATGACAAGGCCGGGCGGTGGCGCCCGCGCAAACGAACAGCGGCACAGTCAAGTCATTTAGATTGCGTGCAAAAATATATTTTTCGATTTCGCGCGAAAATCAGTAATTTAAGTCACCTGATATACCATACGTGCCGATTAAATAAAGACTTAAGTCCATATATTCGCTTTGTACGAAAATGCGAAATACAAAATATGCGAATAAAGAAATTTCACCGTTACTATAAGAAAGTTGTACGATACTTTTAAATAGATAACCCTACATATTTTGGTTAACTATCTTAGATTTTATGCCGGAGCAATACATTCTCAATAATATCCCAGTAACCCTTTGTTGCCCGACCGACGTTAAAGTCGGCGGCTCTAACTGGGCCAGCCTGAGCATACGCCGCTTTACGCAATGGCTCCAACGCAAGTTTGATTCCTGCTGCCATAGCAATTGCGTCATTTTGTGGCACCAGCACGCCAAATTCACCGGCGATTAGTCCGGCGCAATTTTCTCGCCTCGCTCTATGTAACACTTCTGACGGTCCGGACGGACAGTTTGTAGCGATGACTGGTACACCTAGTGCCAACGCCTCTACGAGGCCGTTCGGGAAACCTTCTGCATTGGAACCGCTGATGTAGCAGCTAGCGCCCTTCATAATTGGATAGGGGTTATCGACAAATCCCAGCATTATTATCAAATCAGATATGCCTAGTTCCTTTGCTCTCGTTCTAATAGCCTCTTCCTCCGGTCCTTCACCTAAGATGACTAGAGGCAGCCGAAGCTTACTCTCCGCAATAGCTTCTACCAGCAAGATGACGTTCTTATTCTTCGTTAGCCGTGATACTGCTACTGCGTATGGTGCGTCGCCAATTGCCCAACTTACCTGGCTTGATGCAGCAACAATTCGCGCCGCGTCTATGGGATTTGGAATTGTCGACAATCGGTCAGCGCGGACACGGAAATTAGCTTTTAAATCGTCTCCAATCCCGTCCGAAACAGCGATCAAATGGTGAGCGAACGGATATGTGTAACGAACCAAAAAACGGGAAAATGCGCCGAACGAACTCCCTGCCAAATGACTCGTGGTGTTGACTCTCTCACTAAGAATGCTTGCGTGCCCATAAATCCGGCCAAGCAGTCCGCAACAGACGTTTGCTCTTGTCAAGAATGAGACGGTCACATCCGGTCTCAACACCTTCAGAAGGCGTTGCAATTCCTTGATACTCCCAATCAAGGTCGAACGGCTTTTTAGCTGATGGATCTCGAGCCAACTTGGAGGGGTATATTGCCTTGGAACATCGTCCAGCAGGGCGAGAGAAATGTCGTACGTGCGCAGATAATGTTGAGAACTCTTTATCAGTTCAAGAAGGACGCGCTCTGCACCTCCGCCCACTAAGGAGTTGATAACAAACAATACCCTTCGCTTATGCATTGATGGCGTTAGCATACGTCCTCCACTTTTCGGGTAGTAAAAAGCGGAGGCGCCTGATACGGTTTGCAGCGCAACATTGAGGATTTTGGGTTCATAACTGACTTATAGGCGGCAACGTTCGGAAAGGGTAGTGGAAGATGGAGCTTCGCAATTGGGGGAACGATCTCCCAATCCTTGTACTTTTAAGACGGACGAGGGCGTGCAGTTAGTGATGCCCCGCGCCGCTCGGTTAAGGCGCCGTCCTGATATCTTAATGGTTGGCTTGAGGACCTATGGTCGAGGTCAGGGGGGCATAGAAGCGCATGTAGAACAACTGGCAAAGGGCCTAGACGATGCTGCCTTTGCAGTAGAGGTCGTTGTTCGTACACCATATTCAGGAAAGGGCGAAACCACGCATGGTAGATCCATCCGCGTTGTGCCAATTTGGTCACCGAGAGGTCGATCAACTGAAGCGATTATTCATACGCTGATCAGCATATTTTATGCCGCTTGGAGACGCCCTCGCGTTGTGCACATACATGCGGTTGGGCCGTCCCTAACTATACCGATCGCCCGCGCTCTAGGTCTTCGCATTGTTTTCACGCATCATGGTGAAGATTACAACCGAGAGAAATGGGGTTGGTTTGCGCGTAAGGCACTCCGTTTGGGAGAGTTCTTTGGCGCACATCTCGCCCATGAGCGCATTTGCGTATCGCCTTCTTTAGCTAAGGAACTCAGCAGTAAGTATGATGTCCTATTTCGTTATATCCCAAATGGTGTGAAAGATCTTGTGGCACCAGCCTCCAGTGACATACTTAAGGCTCTGGGTTTAGAACGTAGACGATACATACTCCATGTCGGGCGCATTGTGCCAGAAAAGCGACAAAGTGATATTATTGAAGCAATCTCTGAGTTAGAAATACCAGATGTAAAAGTTGTCTTAGTCGGGTCGCCTGATCACGAAAGTGAGTACAGTCGGCTCATAACAGCGCAGGCAGTCAAATTTCCGAACGTCGTATTGGCGGGGTTCCAATCTGGACCAGCTCTTGCTGAATTGTACAGTAATGCAGCTTTATTTGTCCTTCCTTCTAGTCACGAAGGTCTGCCAATCGCACTTTTAGAAGCTATGGCGTATGGATGTCACGTCATTGCGAGCGACATCACCGCAAACTTGAATTTGGGTCTCCCTAGGGCCTGCTATTTTCCTGTCGCCTCAATCAAAGATTTGGCAGACAAAATTAACGCCGTTTTGACGCACGAAGGCAAGTCTCAGGTCGTTGATTGGAGCAGGCTCCTCGAAAGCTTTAATTGGGACGACATCGCAACCAGAACAATTGAAGTCTATCAAGGGGCCGCGCGGCACTTAATCCAAGAACATGCAACGGGTTGACAGTTAGGCATTTCACAAATGATCGTTGCCTATTGGTCATGATCTAATTTGTTAAATTTATATTGAACAAAATATGTAAAAATCAATATCGATAATTGTCAAGGGTGTGTGTTATGTTTTCTGTAGTAATACCCCTTTATAATAAGAAGGATCATATATTTGAAACTTTATCATCGGTATTAAGTCAATCCGAACAGCCTAATGAGATAATTATCATCGATGATGGTTCGCGCGATGGTAGTCTCGAGATTGTGAAATCAATTGCAGACGACAGAATAAAGATAATGGCCACGCCTTCAACACGGTCTGGGCCATCAGTGGCTAGAAATATTGGAGTTACCGGAGCTAAAATGGACTGGATTGCATTTTTGGATGCGGATGATCATTGGGAAGAAGATTATCTTAAATCGGTGAAGTCGGCATTAGAAGGTAGTCCGGATAATACTGTGTGCGCATTTTCGGCTTATTGGATCCGAAATGCGAGCGGTAAGTTACTCGCCTCGCGCTTCGGAAAGCAATTTAAGACGGTGTTTACAGTGAATTTCGAGAAGTTTGTCGAGCTGTGGGTTTCCGAGCGCTGGTGCCCTATGTGGACATCTGCAGTTGTGGTAGCGCGCCGGCCATTTTTGAACTCGGGCGGATTTCCTCCTCAGTATCGCCGAGGAGAAGACAAAGTGGCGTGGCTTCGAATAATGAGGCAAGGCAACGCCATTTATTTGCCGAAACGGATGGCTACTTATAATCTGAATGTTGGGGGGCAAGAAACTTCGGTGCCTTCCAATGAGAGGCATCCCGCCTGCATCGAAATAGCGAACTTAATTGAAGATTCATCGGGCAGCACTAGGCAGAATTTAAAGAAATTATATAATTTGCAGATCATTAGATACTCGCGCGACGTGGCAGGAAAAGAAAAGTTAAGCCACGATCTAGTTTTTGGTTTTTATATAATGCAAAATCCGATTTGGTATTTGATCATATCAATTATGAGGTTCGTCCATCCTTCAATTGTGCGATCTCTGTTGAGTTTTTTTGCGGCTTTTAAGATTAAGAGTTTAGTAAGAAAGTTGGTGTGAAAATCTGGTTTATTAGAGACTGAGCCATGAGATCGATGCCCTACTGGCGTGGAACTGGCGGGCGGCCTCCAATCCCGCTAGTCGCCTGACAGCATGAGCAGCAGTCGATTTAAGCGTCCAGCCGAGCCCCGGGAAGGCCCGGCCCTAACCCCGGCAAAGCCGGAAGAATGGCTGGCCAGCCTTGATTCACCGGCAGCCAATGCCTCGATGATCGATGGGTATCTGGCCGATCTCGCCGTCCCTCCGCAGTTTATCCCGCCTGAAGAATGGCGCTTGGCGAGCCTTGGTCGCAAAATTGCCGACGCCCCCGACGGCAGTGTCCGAAGCACCGGCTTCCAACGCTATAGTCAGATTGGTTCTACTCTGTCGGGATGACCCCCCCGATACGCGCCGGTCTTCATGCGCACTGATGATGAGGAGGCCTTGCTCACGGACTTCGCCAACAGGTTTTATCACGGCATGCGCCTGCGCATCGACAACTGGAAACCGATTATGTCCGATCCCGAAATGCTCATGCCCATGATGGCGATCCTAGGCCATTGCACCACGATGATCAGCGAAATCGAGCGCTTGGCTGCCATCAATGGCCAAGCTGTGAATGCCGGACGTATGGTCTCCACAAGTGCCGTTTGAAAATTCCTCAGTTTGCGACTGAGCGCCAATCTGCCGGGGGCTAGCCCCCGGCAGATTGGCAAGAGTTCAAATATATCCCTGATGATCCTTGAAAGCGGGAGGCATCAGGTGGTCAGACTTGAGGAAATTGTCATGATCCATGATCTGAAGCGGCAAGGCCTGTCGGTCTCTGCGATTGCTCGAAAGGTCGGTGTCGACCGCAAAACGGTCCGCAAACAATTGGCGGGTGGGATCAAGCCGCCGAGCTATCGGCCACGACCGGACGTGCCCCGCCTGATCGAGAGCTTCGAGCCTTACCTGCGGGAACGCATAACCCTCTTTCCCGAATTGTCAGGCAAACGCCTTTTGCGGGAAATCCATGCGATGGGGTACAAAGGCCAATATACAATGGTCACGGACTTCCTGCGTGAGGTGCGCCCTAAACAGCTGCAACCCTTTGAACGACGCTTTGAAACGCCGGCGGGACGACAGGCCCAAGTCGATTTTGCGCAGTTCAGAACGGTCTTTACGGATGATCCCAGTGGCACATCCCGCATTGTCTGGCTGTTCAGCATGGTGCTTGGTCACAGCCGCTGGATGTGGGCGCGCTTCTGCTCGACACAGGACCTGCGGACGGTCATGCGGTGTCATATCGATGCTTTTGCAGCGATGGGCGGCGCGCCGTCGGAAATCCTTTACGACCGTATGAAAACCGCGGTGGTCGATGAAGACGAAGAAGGCATCGTCCGATATAATCGCTCTCTTGTAGCGCTGCTTGACCATTACGGCGCTCTCCCTCGGGCATGCAGGCCCTATCGTGCAAAGACCAAGGGAAAGGTCGAGCGACCGTTCCGCTATGTCCGGCAAGACTTCTTCCTTGGCCGGACCTTCCGGAACATGGAAGATCTCAACGCTCAGTTCGATGCCTGGCGCACGACAATCGCCAACGCTCGCCTCCATGCAACCACCGGGCAGATCGTCGCTGAACATTTTGCGCAGGAGCGTCCATCGCTGACGTCCCTGCCTGCGATCGCCTACAGCGCTGTCCTGACGGTGGAACGGCGGATCAGTCACGAGGGCATGATCTCTGTGGGCGGCAATCTCTACTCGGTGCCCGATGCGACCCGCAGGCGCATTGTCGAGGTTCAGAATCACCCCAGAGAAATCCGTATCTTTGAAGACCGCGTGTTGATCGCGGTTCATCCCGTGCTGGAAGGCAAAAACCTACGCCGTATCGATCCCCAGCATCGTAAGGTCGTGCCAGCAGATCCAATATGGGAAATGCCTGAACCGCCGCGGGGTCAGGTCATTAAGCGGCCGCTCGACTTTTATGGCGCCGTTGGGGATCGCATGGCAAGACAGGGGGCGCCCCGATGACACAAGTCCTTGATCGGATCCGCGCAAGCCTGATCGGCCTGCGCATGCCCAAAGCGCTGGAATCTCTTGATCATATGATGCGCTGCCTCGAACGCGGCGAAATCTCCGCTCTGGAAGCCATTGATGGTCTGCTAGCGCAGGAGCATGGCAACCGGGAAGGTCGCCGTGTCACAATGGGCATGAAAACGTCCAGGCTCGTGCCCATAAAGACCATCGAAGGCTTCGACTTCTCCTTCCAACCCTCCCTCGATCGTGAGCGGATCCTGGCATTGGCGCAGCTCGATTTTATCGAAAGAGCTCAGGTGGTTCATCTGCTCGGCCCGCCAGGGACCGGCAAAAGCCATCTCGCCACGGCTCTGGGTGTTGAAGCTGTTCGGGCCGGAAAACGGGTCTATCGCGCAACTCTTGCCGAAGTAGTCGACATGCTCAGCCGCGCTGAACGCGACGGTCGCCTTCCAGAACGACTACGGTTCTTCGCCCGAAACAGCCTGCTCATTGTCGATGAGATCGGCTATCTGCCCATAACTCCCGGAGGCGCTAACCTCTTCTTCCAGCTCGTCAACCAGCGATATGAAAAAGGCGCCATGATCCTCACGTCCAATCGCGGCTTTGCCGAATGGGGCGAAGTGTTCGGCGATCCTGTTGTGGCAACCGCCTTGCTCGACAGGCTTCTTCACCACGCCGTCGTTGTCCAGATCGAGGGCGCCAGTTACCGCCTGCGCGCTCACGCCGATCTCATCCCCGAGCATACACGCTCGCACGCATCAATCACACCGCCGCCGCTCCAAAAGCGGCGCGGCAGACCACCCAAACACAGGAGCTTCGATCTTCAGATCGGCTGATCCCCGATATACCCAAACTGGGGAATTTTGGTCCGGCACTTCTGAGGAAACTACGAACGGCCTTTACACAAGCAGCCGAACTCCTCGCGCGTCGTCCCTGAGGTCATCGAAATGCCGCACGTCACCCTCGCACTTTCCCGTAACATCGAGATACGATAACGGTCGTCACCCCGCCGCCAAAGGTAACCGCGTGGGGTGCTCAAGACGGATACGATTGAGCGCCGTCTGGGGCGCAAGACCTTTGAGGTTGAGATCCTCAAGGAGGCGTTGCACAAGCCACTCCCAAAAAACCAACCTTGCTTATGCGGTCACCCTTGGACGACGATCTCCTGTGAAGGCGATCGCAGGACACTGGGCGTGTCACGGTCAACGGTGCACGACAGTCTCAAGGGCAACAGCAAAGCACGCAGTAGCTATTTGAAAGCTGATGATACCACGGTGCTGCCGATGAACACGGCGTTGGTCCCGGTACGCCCAGCCTACGGATACCGACGCATTACCGCGCTGCTCAATCGGCAGTTACTCAAGATTGGCGGCGCGCTTGTGTGTCACAAACGGATTTACCGGATCATGCGGGCGACCGCTTTCCTGCTGGCACGTAAATATGAGACCCGTCCTGGTTATGAGCATGAAGGCGAAGTGGTGGCAATGCGCTCTAACCTGCGCTGGTGCTATGACGGCTTCGAATTCCATTGCTGGAATGGCGAAGTGGTGCGCGGTGTCAGATTTGTACTGTGAATGATCGCTCCCACTTTTCTGCCTATAGATAAACGTGTAAAGAGCCTTCAAGAACTTGTTTGAAATCATTGGAATTATCTTGGGGAAAGTAGTTTTAAGAATGAATCTCGCAGTAATTCGAGTTTATGTAACTGGTATTCGAGGTATTCCAACAGTAATGGGTGGAGTCGAGACACACTGCGAAGAACTATTGCGCCGAATAAGTTGCATCGGGCCTCAGATCGCTATTACAGCTTTGGCTCGATCAGCATATACTGGTAGAGATAGGTATCAGTTTGGCACTGTGGATGTTGTTCCACTTCCGACTGTCAGGCATATTCATTTCGAGGCAATTGTTTCTACATTTTTAGGGATTTTATATTCGCGGTCCAAGAGAGCGGATTTATTGCACATCCATGCAATAGGACCGGCACTGCTTACGCCCTTGGCGCGATTGCTTGGTTTAAAAGTTATCGTGACTCACCATGGCGAGGATTTTGTTCGTGAGAAATGGGGGCCGATAGCGCGTTTTGCACTCCGAGTAGGTGAATGTGTAGCAATGATATTCGCCGATCGAGTCATTGCTGTGTCTCCAACGATCGCCGATCGTTTGCGACAGAATTATCCCAGATATTCGCGAAAGGTGATTTATATTCCAAATGGAGCACCTGATAAGGCCAGTTTTGACGAGCAGAAAAGTAAGGTTGAAAATTTTGGCTTAGAGAAACAGAAATATATCCTTGGAGTAGGTCGCCTTGTTCCCGAAAAACAGTTCCACATATTGATAGATGCATTCACGAAAATTAGTAATTTACTTCCAGGTATCAAACTTGTTATAGCTGGAGATGCAGATTTTGATACCCCGTATGCCCAAAATCTTAAGACCCGTGCCAGCGATGCAATAGTTTTTCTTGGAAAGCAAGACCGCTCTTCATTAGCGGGTCTATATCGAGATTGCCGGTGCTTCGTACTTCCATCGTCGCATGAGGCTTTAGCGATTGTGGCCCTTGAAGCAGTTTCATATGGTGCGACAATCATCGCAAGTGACATTCCAGCTAATCGAAATTTCAAACTTCCCGATGAGATGTATTTTCCGCTCGGAGACTCAGATTCTCTTTCCACGTTGCTTTTAAGCGACAGAATTATTCCTGCAAAAATTCGGGAAGAGATGCTTAACTCTTTTGACTGGAATCTTTCAGCGAGAAAAACGACAGAGCTTTACTTACAGTTTGCAACTGTGAGATAATTTCAGAGGAGGGCGTGAGGTTCAATTAATACATCACAGTTTAAATCGGGCCTATCGAAAGTTATTATTCGTGATTTCGATATCAAACTCACCAAAAATCATTTTTGTCATTAATTCAATAGGGCGAGGCGGCGCTGAGCCGTCGCTATTTAAGGTAATGGAATATCTTAATAATGTTGGCTTCCCTGCGGAAATTCACCTGATTACTCTAGATGACGTCTCGGATAGTCGAAAGATCCCTCCAAACATCATAAGGCATCGCCTCGACGCTGGAGGGTCTCTCCGTAAAAGTATTTTCATGCTAAGCCGCGCCCTGAATGATATTAAGCCAAATTTGATTGTAAGTTTTCTTGCTCGCGCGAACGTAAGTTGTACTGTTTGTGCCAGAATAATTCACGTTCCTAATATAATATGTGAGCGCATGCATCTAAGTTCTCATCTAAGAATTAATCATATTGGTTTTTCATTTATAGCTAGCTGGCTTGCAGCTAGGCTCACATATCCTTTTTCTACGCACGCGATAGGGGTTTCGGCTGGGGTCACTAGCGATCTTCAGAAAAACTTTGGCGTAAGTCGCTCTCGATCAACAACTATATTGAATTCATATGATATTGATAAGATACATGAAAGAAGCGAAACAACTCCCGAGAGATATTTGCCTCATGATTTCATAATTAGCGTTGGTAGGTTAGTGAAAAATAAGAATTTCGAAGATCTTATTATTGCATTCGGCAAACAATCAATTGAACGTAACCTGGTTATTTGTGGAGAAGGAGAAAATCGTTCAAAGTTACAAGATCTTATTGACCAATACCAACTGAATAATCGCGTTTTTTTGTTAGGTCACTTGCAAGATCCTGTTCCCGTAATGGCAAGAGCTAAATATTTTATTTCTACGTCGATTAATGAGGGGTTTCCCAATGCAATGGTAGAGGCGATGATCCTAGGACTTCCCATCATCGCATCAAATTGCTTATCCGGCCCGGCAGAAATATTGCATGAAGATTGTGATTTGAAGGTTTCTGGTGTGTTCTTAGCTAAGCATGGTATTCTGATCGAGCCATATCGCGTTGATGCAATAATCCACGCTATGGAAATAATGTCGCAGCCCGATAATCTAACTAGGTACGCTCAGTCTTCCGTGGCTCGTGCTTCTATGTTTGGTGAACGCGGGATTATCGAATGTTACGGCACGCTATTTTCAAAAATATTGACCTCTGCGGCTTGACGCGGACCGATCAAGGTCGGCGGCATTGCCGTCTCATTTGCGTAGGCTTACACTGATATCAGAATTCTTTGAGCGCCCCGAGCTAGGACGCGAGGCGGGAGGGAACGTCTCTCGATCGTGCGACGATCCGGCAATGGCGGATAGCAAAGCACCTGGGCGTGAATGTCGCGGTAAAAATCCCCAGGAGTGCAGATTACTTCGCCATCGACACCTAGGTTCAGGCATCGCGAGTGGCTTAACCCTGCTAACGATGTTGCCGATTGTCTCTGAGTCCCTGTAATGAGGTCGTTGCGCCGCCAGCCAACTGGACACCTCGAAAAGCCGGGGGCGTCTGACGGCTTGCAGTGATTAGCTGCCCGTAAGCGACAGCGGGGGCAGAGATGGCAGTACAGCGGGGTTTCTTTGATCTTTCGGACCGATGTGAGGCGCTGAGTGCGGCAGGTGATCGCTGGAACGGCTTTCGGCGGTGCGCGCCTACGATGGGGACCGCCTTACCGGTGTCGCGCCAAGCGATAAGTCTCAGTGAGTAAAATCGGTGATAGTGGCAGTGGATTAGTGGGCGTGAGGCGGCGCTCCTCGCAGGCATACGTTCTGTGCGAATGCCGGATGCATACTCCTCACAGGAAACCGCAAACGTCCAACACAGCTGCCGACTGATCGTATCTGCCACCGATCTCGCCCGGCGCTTGCTCGTGATGCTGGTAAATCATCATATCGAAGGCCTTGATCTGACTCGTTGAAGTGGCCCCCTAAATCTCCTGACAGGCAGTCTCACCTATGTAAGAGTGAGTAATATGCCTGACCCTATGCCTGGTAAGTATGATCGTGTGGACGTGATCACGTCGGTGCAGCGCCGCCGGCGGTGGAGCACTGAGGAGAAGATCCGGATTGTCGAAGAGACGTATATCCCGGGGAACTCGGTGTCTTTGGTAGCCCGCCAGCATGGCATCGCCAGTAACCAGCTGTTCAACTGGCGCCGTTTGATGGCTCAAGGCGCTCTGACGGCAGCGACAGCTGGCGAAGAAGTCGTAGCAACGTCTGAGTATCGGGCAATGGAAGCCCAGGTACGCGAGCTGCAGCGTATGCTCGGCAAGAAGACGATGGAGAACGAGCTGTTGCGTGAGGCCATGTCCCGCGGGACTGTCAGGATTTTCGTGTGTGGGCGGGCGGTTGAACATTACGCCGCCATGGCTCTGATGAAGCGCTCGCCGAAGATTACGGCGAACTGTGCCTTTGCCATGGTCCACTCACGTGGGGGCATTTTCCACTCTTTTTCCGATCGGTTCAAGATCAGATAGAGCAGTTTGGTAGCGGCATCGTCGCTGGGGAAGTGGCCCCTGGCCCGGACCGCGCGCCTGAGCTTCGAGTTCAGCGCCTCGATCGCGTTCGTCGTGTAAATGATCCGCCGCACGTCGTCTGGCAAGGCGAAGAACGGGATGACCTCACCCCAGGCACGCCGCCAGCTCTGGCCGATCGCGGGATAGCGCTGGCCCCAGGGACTGGCCTCGAACGCCGTCAGCGCCTTTTCGGCAGCGTCAGCATCTGTGGCGCGATAAATCTCCTTGAGCGCGGTTGCCAGCCCTTTGCGGTCTTTCCAGGACACGAAGTCCATGGAGTTGCGCAGCAGATGGACAATGCACGTTTGAACAATTGCCTCCGGGAACACGGCGGTGATCGCATCAGGGAAGCCCTTCAAGCCGTCGACGACAGCGAGAAGGATATCTTCAATGCCGCGGTTCCGCAGTTCGTTCATCACCCGCAGCCAGAACTTGGCGCCTTCGTTTTGCTCCAGCCACAGGCCCAGAACCTCCTTGGCGCCATCAGCACGGACGCCCAGCGCGATATGGATCGCTTTGTTGCGGACCATGCCTTCATCGCGGATCTTGACCCGGATCGCGTCGAAGAAAACCAACGGATAAACCGGGTCGAGCGGCCTTTGCTGCCAGGTGGCAACTTCGTCGAGGACAGCATCGGTCACCGTGCTGATCAGATCCGGCGATACGTCGATACCGTACAGATCGCGCAGGTGCCCGGTGATCTCCCGCGTGCTCATGCCGCGCGCGTACATCGACACGATCTTGTCGTCGAAGCCTGGAAAGCGCCGCTGATACTTGGCGATCAGCTGCGGATCGAAGCTCGACTGACGATCGCGCGGTATGTCGATCTCCAGCTTGCCCGTCTCGGTCGTCACTGTCTTGCGACCATAGCCGTTGCGCGTGTTGCCAACGCTGTCGTCGCCGGCCAGGTGATGATCCATCTCCGCGTTCAAGGCTCGTTCGGTCAGCGCCTTCTTCAGCGTATCCAGCAGGCCACCTTGGTCAAAGGCTGCACTGGCGGCACCGCCGGCCAGCAACTGATCGAGAAGCTCATTTGGTATCGCTGGTTCTTTGCGTCGAGACATAGTGGGACTCCTTCTTACCCATTATGCCCGCCCACACACGAAAATCCTGACAGTCCCTGTCCCGCGCCACAGGCGCAAAAAAACATCTGTTGCACTCGACCTCGTGGCCCAAGGGTGGACAGTGAGCGCTGTCGCCCAGGCGCTGGACATCTCCCGACCGCATCTGTCTGCCATGCGCCAGCAAGGCCCGATGCAACGCCGCGGTCGACCGCCGCTGCCTGACGCTGATCTTGTCGCCGAGATCCGCGCTCTCATCATGGACTTGCCGACCTATGGGTATCGCCGAGTGCATGCGCTGTTACGCCGCCAAGCCGAAATGCACGGGCGCGCAGCGCCCAATCAAAAGCGCATCTACCGCATCATGAAGCTTCATGGCCTTCTGCTCGCGCGACATAGCGGGCGCGGGGAAGAGCGCAGGCATGATGGCAAGGTTGCGGTCGCTATACGCAATACCCGTTGGTGTTCCGACGGCCTCGAAATAGGCTGCGACAATGGCGAGAAGGTGCGCATCGCCTTCGCGCTCGACTGCTGTGATCGTGAAGCCATGGGCTTTGTCGCGACGACGGGCGGCATCACCGCCCAGGATGTCCGGGATCTCATGGTCCCCGCCGTCGAATATCGCTTCGGGCAAGTGAACCGTCTGCGCCATGACATCGAGTGGCTGACCGATAATGGTAGTTGCTACACCGCCAGGGAAACGCGGTCCTTTGCCAGAAGCATCGGCCTGATACCAAGAACCACCCCAGTCGAGAGCCCCCAGAGCAACGGCATGGCTGAAGCCTTCGTGCGCACCATAAAACGCGATTACGCTCGCGTCAGTCCAAGGCCTGACGCCCGCGCTGTCATCGACCAAATCCCCAACTGGATGGCCCACTATAATCACGTGCATCCGCATCGTGCCTTGGGCTATCGTTCCCCGCGTGAGTTTATCGCGCTTAACCCATGACTGACTGTCAGGGAATTAGGGGGCAACAACACCAGATCTCATCAACCCGTCCGTCTGGTTCAAACACATATGTGGTCCAGACACTCCCAAGTTTGACGACGCCGCCGGGCTCCAAAATTTTTTCGATTTGGTGATACGCCATTACAACGAGCCGGCGCTGGGCGGGTAGCCGGCTGCTATATAGAGGAGCCTGCGAAAAGATGCCTTTGGGTGAATGACAGGCGCCGGCTGTGCTTCACGATTGAGAATTTCCATCTCACGGCGTTCAATCTGCGCGACTTCACTTCTTCAGCCATATATATCCGAATATCGTCGGCCGAATTGACGGAAGCTAAATATTTAATATTAATTGCGACTTGTCTTCCCAAACATGTTATGTTGAGAAACAAAGAAACTCACGAGTTAAACTCACGGAATAGCTTGGATGGGAGCCACGGCTTTGACGGTAGGGTCTACTTGTGGGGCGTGGTTTAGACTGGAAACTCATGCGACCCGGTGGCTCGTTTAGGCCGCGACGCGATTATCAACTGCGGTGGCACCCGCCTTGGGCTCAGCAGCCGCCAAAATCGTGGGGTTACTATTAGCCCTGGTGGTCATAATAACTGCGCCGCGGGTTGAGAGCCAGGTGCTCAACAGGGCGATCGAGGAGGGCATTGTGCGGTTGTTTGCCGTCCCAATTGAAGCTCGAGAAGGGGGTCACTTAATCGCCGACGGCACTTACAGGAGAGGCATCATGACAATTGACCTCAACTACATTTTGATGCGCGAACAGATTTCTCTGGAACGCGCTATTCATTCCAGATCGCTATCTGCCAGAACGGTGCACAAAGCGTTTGCAAAGGCATATGGCAGACTCTTGGCTTCTAGTTCCTTTCCGCACAACGCCTTACAATCTGACCTGGAACGTAAGGTACTAAGGGATCGGCGGGTAAGAAATGAACAGGCTTCGGAAGAGTGGGACAACGAGGGTGGCTATATTGAGCCGGAAACCATACCCCATTATGCGTCGACCCAACAGAATCTTGAGCCTGTCTAATTTGAAATAGCCACGTTCAGCGGCCTAAATGTTTGCGTCCTCATTGACCGCCATCAAGTCAGATTCACGCGCTCCGCAGGGACTGCAATCCAGTGTCACTGAAAGACCTCGTTCGAACGGCGGTTTACCCGTCAACAATCAGCAGGTGAAAGCGACCATGACTGAATCCAACCTCCCCGCCACGGTCATAGTTGGCACCGCTGAAACAGCCATAAACGACGGTAAAAGGGTGGGGGTGCTGATTGCTGGGACTTGGTACGAAGACATCACCGTGATCCAACACGATGACCTCAGCGCCAATCAGGGATATGTATGGATGATAGAGGTGACCTCTCCCAAGGGAACGATGCTCATCAAGCCAGACGCGCTTCAAGGAGTGCGCATCAGCAGCTAAAGGAAAGGCCATGTTCGCATCGGAAATTGCATGTTTGCGGTGATCGGCGACTTGGAATTGGTCTTACTGGGCGTCGCATGGGCTTCCGCAGCAGGATGTGAATATTAAGGTGGGAAACAGGGGCGACACACCTTTCCCTCCGATGTTCGGATCCGGAATCTAAAACTGCGATAATGTCGCGGATTTGTTATGATCGCGTATCACTCACATAAAAGCCGAAGGCATTTTGTGACTACGAGACCATTTTGCTCTCGTCTGTTGTCAGGGGTCACATTGATGTTTTATATATTTGCCTACACCGATCGAAACGATCGTCAACCGACATGACGGTTCGCTCAACGAGAAGTTCGGTCACTTTCGGCGCGCCCTTCAGCTTGCCTGGCTTCGACCACCCACTGCCAGCCGGCAGCTACATGGTCGACACGGAGGAAGAGGCCATCGAGGGAAATGTCCGTACGGTCTTTCACCGCGTTGCGACAACTTTAATCGTGCTGACGACCGGGCGAGTCGAACATCGCACGGTCGATCCGAAAGACCTAGAGGCGGCTTTGCAGCAAGATCGCGAAGCGGCAGCTACTCTACCAGAAAAGCTACCTCCAGACGTGCCTGATCCTGCGATGCCGCTGCCCTCCAGAGGGCGTTGGGTTCCCTTGTGGGTCCGCGTCCCTTGGTCCGGCAGAGGAGTATAGGCTTCCGCCATGATCAACAGTTCCGCGTTGTGCAGACAGCAAGAGGCGTATCACCGTCGGATCGCGGCGGAGACGGAGCTCAAGAATGTTCGAACGGTCGCGCTGGCCGCAGCTCGCGCGTGGGATGTGCAGGCGCTGGAAGCCGAGAGCCGCGAAGCTGGCTTGATGGACGCGCTGAGTAATGAGGACGCAGCCATCGCGCTGGAATTTTTGCTGGAGGACGAAGCCGATGCAGAAGAGATCGGTGATAGGTTTGATGAAGGCGATACGAAACGACAATCAATTGTGTCCCTTCATATCAAAAACGAGGAAAACCCCGCTTGATACTGCATAATCTTCTCGGTCAACATCAGGCGGATCCGGCCGGTCAGCGGTGGGAGAACGGTCTGTTCGTCAGTGTCTGCCTGATTTGCCGCCGCGCAATGATTAAGCCGGTCAACAGTCATTGGCAGCTTGCCGGTAGGACGACTCGACGGTGACATCGAACGACTTTATTTCCTCCGCGACTGACAAAGTCACATTCAGCGCCGGGCTGCTGATCCAGCACGATCGTTCGGGTTGGGTGGGCGATTTGGTCAGAGCTGCCAAGGTGGACAGTAAGTTCCCTCGTGCGAATGAAGTGAGCAGTATCCTGGGCCGTCTGATAGTCTCGATCACACATGCGACATTCAGGTCACGCAAGTTGGGAACGCAGTGAGCCCCCGGCCCGCAAGCGGACATCATTCTGTGGAAACGGGGCGTGATCGAGTCGCCATTATCGGCGCCGGTCACGTCGGGGCGACCGCCGCCTATGCGCTCATGTTGCGCGCGCTGTTTCGGGAAATTGTGCTGATCGATAGCGACGCGAACCGCGCGGCAGCTGAGGCTCAGGACATTGCGGACGCCAACGCACTGGCTCGCCCCGCACGCATCTGGTTCGGCGATTATGCGGATGCTGCCACAGCATCCATCGCCGTCGTCACGGCTGGCGCAGCTACCCATGGCGCGGAGACACGTCTTTCGGTCGCCGCCCGCAGCGCCGCGATCGTAGGGGAATGTGTCACCAAACTATCCGCTGCCGGTTTCAATGGCATTATTCTTGTCGCGTCCAATCCGGTCGACCTTATGACGATGATCGCGTACGATTGTGCCGATCTTCCTGCAAACCGGGTTATCGGCACGGGCACCCTACTGGATTCCAGCCGCCTGCGGACGTTGCTGGCCAGAGAACTTGATGTCGCATCTGGCAGCGTCGACGCGCTTGTCCTTGGCGAGCATGGTGACAGCGAAGTCGCCTTGATGTCGGTGGTCCGGGTCGGCGGTTTGCTGCTGGCCGATTTCTCCGACGCTGGCGGCAACCTGGATCAGCTGGAGTTGGCACAGACGGTGCGCAGTGCTGGCTACGGGATCGTTTCAGGCAAGGGCTACACCTCCTACGGGGTCGCTACCGCGATTGTGCGCATTTGCGAGGCGATCGTGCGCGACGAGAAGGTGATTCTGCCAGTATCAACAAGGGTGAGTGGCGCGTTCGGACTGTCAGGAATCTATATGAGCATGCCATGCATTCTCGGCGCGGCAGGTGTGGAGCGGATGCTAATCCCTTCTATGAGCACTGAGGAAGCTACTGCGCTTGGGGCTTCTGGCGCAACTCTGCGCGCCGCCTACGCCTCCCTATGTCGGGATCAGCACACCCCAGATAGGTCTATATTTTGAAGGAGGATGTGTAGATCACCGTCACCGGATCAGTCGCTACAAATGCTTCCATTTCCGTACGTACTCGATAGCTGCCGAACCACTTTTGCACGGCAAAACCGCTGGTTAAGAACCGACCCTTGCCTGACGCTCAAGGCCAAATTTTCGATCCCTAGCTGCCGACGGTCCGCTTTTCTGGCAGCTCGCGACCAAAGCCCGCCGTGCGCCGGTCGAGCCTTATACGGCAGTTGCTGCCGGAATCTGCCATTCGCCAGCGCAAATCGACCGAGACCGGATCGAGGCAGCCATCAAGCAATTTTGGAACAAGCTTAGGCACAATGCTAGCACGATTGCTGACTGATCTGCGAGTTTCCCGGATGATCGGCACAAACCCGCTACAGATCCACTACGCTATTATCTGCCGAAGACTCGCTGCTAACTCGTCTTTACGGAATGGCTTCGTGAGCCGTGGCAGCCCTGAGTCCAGACCTTCCGCCTCCGCGTAGCCGGACACGAGCAGAACTGGCGTGCCTGGCCGCGCCTGCCGGACCCGCTGGATAAGTTCGGTCCCGCTCATGCCAGGCATCAAGTGGTCGGTTAGGCAAATCGACCCGCATACTGGTTGCCTGCCCCCAAATTGCCGGCCAACTGGAGGATATCGCGCAGCTTGCCTCACTGCCGGCATTGGCAACGCACGACGAAGCCGACGACCTCGAATGGCATTTGGAAACGGAGGACGGCCGCAAGCAATGCATTCATGTGACTCCACGCATGGGGTGCGCCGACATGGCGGCTGTCCGGCACGCCGCTATTCAGGGGCTGGGTGTCGCAATTCTGCCCGATCATGTCTGCGGCGAGGCATTGCGGGAAGGAATGCTGGTTCGCGTGCTGCCGACCTGGCGCGGGGTGCAGGGGATTGTGCATCTGGTCTTCACGACGCGGCGGGGCCTTTCCCCCGCAGTTCGGGCGCTTATCGACCATTTGGCAGCCGGCTTTCCGCGCGATGTCGGAAGTGAAATACAAGGCCCCGGCAAGCGCTAGGTTTGCGCCTGGCTAAACATTTCCATAAAATCGAACAAACAGCCAGATTTTATACGTCTGTTTGAGACAAACCCTTCAGCGTAGATCGACATCAGCCCGAACGATTGGGCTGGAGCAACGCCAGTAAGGAGCTTTTCGAATGACGATCACAGCCACCCCGATCCCCGCCAAGGCCCTGATCTCGCCGACCAACCACGCCCTTGTCCTTATCGATTTTCAGTCGCAAATGGCCTTCGCCACCAAGTCGATTTCGGCCGAACTGTTGCGGAACAATGCCGCTCTGATCTCTAACGGTGCCGCTGGCTTCAACGTTCCGACCATTCTGACAACCGTCGCCGAAAAGAGCTTTTCCGGACCGATGTTCAGCGAAATCTCCGAAGCGTTCGATGGCCAGCCGATGCTCGACCGCACGTCGATGAACACCTGGGAAGACGCCGCCGTGATCGACGAGATCAACCGGATCGGCAAGGAGCGCATCGTCTTCGCCGGTCTTTGGACCAGCGTCTGCATAGTAGGCCCGGTGCTGTCGGCGATCGAGCAAGGCTTCGAAGCCTATGTCATCACCGACGCCTGCGGCGACATTTCCGAGGAAGCGCATGAGCGCGCGATCGAGCGGATGATCGCAGCTGGCGCCAAGCCCATGACTTCGCTCCAATATCTGCTCGAGCTGCAGCGCGACTGGGCGCGCACCGAAACATACGACATGACCACCGGCATCGCCCGCAAATGGGGTGGCGCCTATGGCCTCGGCATCACTTACGCCAAGACGATGTTCAACGCATCGGAAGCACACTGATCTGGTTCAGGCGGCCAACGCTTTCGCCAACTGCATTTTCACCCTCATTTCCAAAGGAATTCCTCATGAGCAATTTCGTGACCACCACCGACGGCGTCGACATCTTCTACAAAGACTGGGGCAACAAGGATGCACAGCCGATCATGTTCCATCATGGCTGGCCGCTCTCGTCTGACGACTGGGATGCGCAGATGCTGTTCTTCCTGTCGAAGGGGTATCGGGTCGTCGCCCACGATCGCCGCGGTCACGGCCGCTCCGCTCAGGTCGATTTCGGTCACGACATGGCGCACTACGCAGCAGATGCCGCAGCCGTCGTCGAACATCTCGACCTGAGGAACGCCATCCATATCGGTCACTCAACTGGTGGTGGCGAAGTGGCCGCCTATGTCGCTCGCCACGGCCAGCCGCAGGGCCGCGTAGCCAAGGCTGTGCTGGTCAGTTCGGTCCCACCGCTGATGGTGAAGACCCAAGCCAATCCCAACGGCCTGCCGATCGAAGTGTTCGACGGAATCCGCGCCGGGGTGGCGGCGAACCGCGCCCAACTGTTCCGCGATTTCCCGTCCGGCCCATTTTACGGCTTTAACCGCCCCGGCGCGACTGTGCTGCCCGGCGTGATCGACAACTGGTATCGCCAGGGCATGACGGGCTCGGCCCTGGCCCATTATGAAGGTATCAAGGCCTTCTCCGAAACCGACCAGACGGACGATCTGAAAGCAATCACTGTGCCTTCACTGGTGCTGCAGGGGGATGAAGACCAAGTCGTGCCCTATAAGAATGCGGCCATCCTCCAGGCCGAACTGTTGCCGAACGCGACCCTCAAAATCTACGAAGGCTATTCGCACGGAATGCTGACGGTGAATGCCGAGGTGCTGAACGCCGACCTGCTCGCCTTCATCCAGGCCTGAGCCAAAACAAGGGAGAACGGACATATGAGAGCCTATATCTTTTCGCTAGGCGCAGGACTGCTGGTGGGCATTGTCTACAGTCTGCTCGGTGTCCGGTCTCCCGCTCCGCCGGTGATCGCCCTTTTGGGGCTGGCAGGCATACTCCTTGGCGAACAGTTGATCCCGGTTGCCAAGCGTATCACCAGCCTGCCTGAACTGACCCGCTTCGTCACCACCGACTGCGCCAAACACGTGCTGGGGAAGCTCCCCGGCAATGCTGAGCGCGAAGCATGATCACCCGCCGCCAAGCGCTCGGCAGCGCCGCTTGCCTCCCCATCCTGACTGTTACGGAGACTTTCGCCATGCCCCCCAGGGATCTCATCATCACCAACGCCAAGGTGACGACACTTGATCGAGAAAATCCGGTTGCCAACGCGGTTGCCATCCGTGATGGCAAGTTCCTGGCAGTCGGAACCGAAGGCGAAGTTCGCACTGCTGCTGGCGCCGACGCCACGTTTATCGACGCAAAGGGACGCCGCCTGATCCCTGGTCTGATTGACAGCCACATCCACGTCATCCGTGGTGGGCTAAACTATAATATGGAACTGCGCTGGGAAGGCGTCCCGAGCCTGTCGGAAGCAATGGCGATGCTCAAGCGCCAAGCTGAGAACACACCGCCGCCGCAATGGGTGCGCGTGGTCGGCGGCTTCACTGAGCATCAGTTCGCCGAGAAGCGCTTGCCTACGATCGATGAGATCAATGCTGCGGCGCCCGACACTCCAGTATTCATCCTTCATCTTTATGATCGAGCATTGCTCAACGCCGCCGCCCTACGCGTTGTCGGCTACACCAAGGATACACCGAACCCGCCTGGTGGCGAGATCGTGCGCGACGCGGCCGGTAATCCGACCGGCCTTCTGCTGGCCCAGCCCAATGCAACTATCCTATATTCTACGCTCGCCAAGGGACCAAAGCTGCCGCAGGAATATCAATTGAACTCTACGAAACACTTCATGCGGGAACTGAACAGTTTGGGCGTCACCAGCGTCATAGACGCGGGCGGCGGGTCGCAAAACTATCCCGACGATTATGAGGTGATCGACAAGCTCCACAAGGATGGCGAACTGACCCTACGCATCGCCTACAACCTGTTTACCCAGAAGCCGAAAGAGGAACTGAAGGACTTCGCCAATTGGTCAACACAAATCAAGCCGGGCGATGGCGACGATAGCTACCGCCACAACGGCGCGGGCGAAATGCTTGTATATTCCGCCGCCGACTTCGAGGATTTTCGCGTTGCCCGTCCCGATATGCCATCGGAGATGGAAGGAGATCTCGAGCCGGTCATCCGTTTGCTCGCCGAGCGCCGCTGGCCCTGGCGGCTTCACGCCACCTACGACCAGACGATCGGTCGTGCGCTCGATGTGTTTGAAAAGGTGAACAAGGATATCCCGCTGCAGGGCCTCAACTGGTTCTTCGATCATGCCGAGACGATTAGCGACCGCAATATCGACCGGATTGCAGCGTTGGGCGGTGGCATCGCTGTGCAACATCGCATGGCCTTCCAAGGCGAATATTTCGTCGAGCGCTATGGCGAAAAGGCGGCCGAGGCCACACCGCCGATCAAACGGATGATGGCCGCTGGTGTGCCGGTCGGCGCGGGGACCGATGCGACACGGGTCGCGAGCTATAACCCATGGGTGTCACTCAGCTGGCTGGTTACGTCGAAAACGGTCGGCGGCCTTACACTCTATCCGGTCCGCAACCGGCTCGATCGCGAAACGGCGCTGCGGCTGTGGACGGAACGCAACACCTGGTTCTCGAACGAAGTAGGCAAGAAAGGGCAAATCAAAGTCGGGCAACTGGCCGACCTCGCCCTTCTGTCGGACGATTATTTCTCCGTGCCTGAAAGCGAAATCGCGCATCTTCGTGCGGTGTTGACAGTGCTGGGCGGCAAGATCGTCTATGGCGAAGGCGATTTCGGCCCGCTTGGGCCCCAAGCGCCCAAGGCTATGCCTGACTGGTCACCAGTTGCGGCCTTCGGCGGATATTATCGCCGGCCAGAAACCGCGCAGAAAATGGCATCTGCGTGTGGCTGCGCGTCATCCTGCACAATCCATGGTCACGACCATGCCGCGGCCCTTGGCGCAAACGTCCCCGCCGCCGACGTCCAGAGCTTCTGGGGTGCGCTCGGCTGCGGCTGCTGGGCTGTATGAACAGCTGATCGGCACCTCCCATGTGAGGAAGGGGCCGATCACCGATCCAATCTGAACAGTATCGCTTCGCGGTTCTTCGCAAAGCGAAAGGAGAAATCGTGCCATGTCCTTCGAGAATCCCCGCCCGATCGCCGCGATCCTGGCCTGGCCCGGCGCATCCTTCATCGCCCGCCTTGCGCTCGTGGGCCCCTACATCTTAGGCGGCATGGTCAAGCTGACCGACTGGCAGGGAGCTGTCGCCGAACAAGCGCATTTCGGACTGCAACCCGCCGCCCTCTACGCCGTGCTCACCATCGCCGTCGAACTTATCGGCTCCGCGCTGATCCTTGCCGATCGCCTCGCGTGGCTCGGTGCTGGAATGCTGGGCGTCTTTACGATCCTTGCCGCGTCGGTCGCCAATGATTTCTGGACCATGCACGGGCCGGAACGGTTCATGGCGACCAATGCCTTCTTTGAGCATATCGGCCTCGTTGGCGGCTTCTTCCTTGTCGCCATCCTCTCCTTTCTTCGGCAGTCTCGTGCGTAGCCTGCTCATCCTGCCAATGCTCCTCGCCGCCGCGCCGGCCGTCGCGCAGTCGGGCGAGCCGTGGCAGCCGCCTACGCTCACCAACACCCGCTATGACGAGGACTGGAGCAAGCTTGCCGATCCCGCCAATCGCGATGGCCGCTGGACAGATGACCTGAAATATATTCCGCTAAACGACGATGGCGCGAACTGGATCGGCACCGGAATGGAGTTGCGCGCCCGGATCGAAAGCTTCCACAACAATCTGTGGGGCGGCGCGGATGCACCTAACGACGCCTATCTGTGGCTCCGCGCAACACCCTACGTCGATTTGCACGTCGGCAAAGTCCGTGCCTTCGTCCAGCCTATTGCCGCCTATGCCGTCGGCGTCGCCCCATCCACCAGTCCGGTCGACCAGACTCGCGCCGACCTGCTGCAGGGCTTCGTCGAGGTCGAGGCCGGCCCCGTCACGTTGCGCGGGGGGCGGCAGATGCTGTCGCTCGGCACAGAAAGGCTGGTCGGTACGCGCTACGGCCCCAATGTTCCGCTCGCCTTCGACGCAGTACGGGCAGACATCCGTCACGGCGACGCAATGCTCAGCGTGTTTGCGGCTAAGCCAGTGCAGGCACGCGCAGGCACCTTCGACGATCGTAGCTCACCTACAAAATCGCTGTGGGGCGCTTATGCCGCGACGCCTGGTATCGACGCCTATTATCTCGGCTATCGCAACCGCGCCGCGACCTTCGGCGGCATCGAGGGAGGCGAGCTCCGTCACAGCCTCGGCCTGCGTGTTCATGGCAGAGCGGATAATTGGCGCTGGAATGTCGAGGGCGTCGTTCAGTTTGGCCATTTCGACGGTCAGTCGATTCACGCCTGGACACTCGGGACCGAAGTCTCGCGCAGCTTCCCTGCCGTCCCACTCAAACCGCGCGCGACCATGCGCTTCAACATCATCAGCGGCGATCGCAATCCGGACGACGGTCGCTTGGGCACCTTCAACGCGCTGTTTCCGAAGGGCAAATATTTCGGCGAGCTATCGCCAGTCGGACCCTACAACATCATCAACCTGCACCCCAGCGTCACGCTGGCGCTACGCGATAATCTGTCGCTCGGCGTCGCGGGCATGGCCTATTGGCGCTACAGCAAAGGCGATGGCATCTATGATATTCCCGGCAATCTGATCCGCGGGCCGGGCGACGCCAGCGCGCGGTTCATCGGCAAGGAAGTGGAAGCCGCGCTCAGTTGGCAGGCGACGCCTGAACTGGAGCTCTCGACATCTCTCTCAGCCTTCGCGCCAGGCGCATATATCCGCCAGACGGGAGCCGCCGAAACGATCATTATGCTAAGGGCTGTGGACATTTAGGGGATTCCCATTTTGTTGGAAATCGGATTCAAGACTGGCGAAGGGAGAGCCATCTTGGATCGACATGGATTGAGCAATGAACAGTGGGAGTTGGTTGAGCCGCTTC
>Ga0207641_10000615_pt1 | contig 38942 bp, 40 predicted proteins | sample KBSSwiS62_FD_184306 | JGI IMG/M metagenome (GOLD analysis project Ga0207641, IMG submission 184306) | Switchgrass rhizosphere microbial communities from Kellogg Biological Station, Michigan, USA - KBS Switchgrass S6-2 (SPAdes) (version 2) | ecosystem: Host-associated > Plants > Roots >... | reverse complement strand
CATCTCGGGAGATCCGGTCGCGGAGAAGATCGTGTCGAACCTCGCGCGGCCAGGCGGCAACCTGACCGGATTCGCGGTGCTTGCCGGCGAACTCGAGGCCAAGCGCCTGGAAGTGCTGCGGGAGCTCTTGCCGCGCGCGAAGCGCGTCGCCGTCGTCTGGAATCCCTCCCAGGTCTCCATCGAACCCATTGTTCAAGCTGTCGAGGTCGCCGCGAAGCGGCTCGACTTCACGGTCGTGCCATGGAAGGCGCGCAATCCGGGCGAGCTCGACGCGGCGTTCGCCGAGATCGCGAAAGCCAAGGTCGACGCGCTCTTCGTGATCGCGGATCCCGTCCTCGGCTTCGAGCGCGAGCGCATCGTGGCGTTCGCGAAGCAGAGCCACCTGCCTGCGATCTATTTCTGGCGCGAATTCGTCGAGATCGGCGGGCTGGCAAGCTATGGCACGAGCCTCTCGGACGTCTATCGCCGGATTGGCGGCTACGTCGACAAGATTCTCAAGGGCCAGAAGCCCGGCGATCTTCCCATCCAGCAGCCGACGACGTTCGAGCTCGTGGTCAATCGCGACGCGGCGCGGGAGCTCGGCCTCACCATTCCCTTCTCGGTCTTGCAGCGCGCGGACAAAGTGCTGCCCCCCTGACGGGCCTCTCGCTGAAGCGTCAAAGCTGCAGCGCGATCTGCAGGAAGAACCTGTTTCCCTCCGCCCGGTTGCGAACGCTCGTCTCCGCCTGCCATTTGAAGGTCACACCCCAGCGGTCCGACGGGTGCCAGCGCACGAACGGCCCGATCGCAAGCGCCTGGCCACGGTTGCCGCCGGGGACGGGCTGGCCATTCAAGCGGTCGTCGGTCACCTGCTTGTACAGGTAGCCCGAGGCGCCGAACTGGAGCGCCGGCGCCACGTGGTAGCCCACGCCGTAGTCGACGTTGATCTCTTGGCCGCTCTGGTAATGCGTGCGCGTGTTGGTCCAGTTGTAGAGGTAGACGGAGCTGATGCTCACCTCGATCCGGTCGTTCGGAAACCAGGTGAGAAAGTAGGCCGGCCCCACCGCGTCGTAGCCGCGGCTGGGATTCACCAGCGCGGTTGGATCGAAGGCCCCGGTGCCGAGGAAGAATTCGATGCCGGCGATCTGGTGCACCGATTCGCCATGCCATCCCAGCAGCACCGGGCCGAGCAGGATGTCGCCGGGCGCTTCCGCCGTGTCCTGCCGGTGCACGCGCCCACCGGGGGTCTGGACGTCGAACGAGAGCTTGGAGTGGACGTATGCCGTCCCGCCGAAGCGCGTCTCGACGTTGGCGCCCCAGAGCTCCACCCCGGGCCACACATACTGAAGGCGCAGGGTCGCGGCTTCGACACGCAAATGGAAATCGGAAATGCCGGGCTTCGGATTCCCATCGGCGTCGAGCGTCTTGTCGGTCTCGTACCCGCTCAGGAACGTGGTGAGACGAAGGCCGGGAGGCGGCATCACGCCGGCCATCACCGTGTCGACGCCAAGCGCCTTGCTCGAGCCGCCGCCTTCGGTGGCGAGCGCGTCGCCGCACCACAGGATCCACGAAAGGGCTGACATCGCCACGGCAGCACGGCCGCCATCGATCGGTCGCATCGAACACTCCCTTGTGGTGGACGAGAATGCTCGATACGTCCATGGCCCGCGCCTCACCCACGTCGACATGAGCGGCCGCGCATGGGGCGCGAGTATGAGGGTTGCGGGCAACCAAACCGAAGAAAAAGGACGGCCGGTGCGGATCGCGATGCCTCATCGTCCTCTCAGCGATCCATCCGGCGCTGCCGCTGCTCCTCGATCCTTCGCGCTTCGGCGCACTCCGGGTGCAGGCGTGAGCCGGTCGCCTGGCAGTAGCGGTTGATGCAGATCGCGCGGGCGATGAAGTTGCGGCCGGCACAAGCTTCGGCGGGGCTGCGCGACCCGAGCGCGGCCGCTTCGGCATCGGGCGACTTCGGCGCGGCCCGCGTCATCGACTTCGCGGCGAAAGGCGGTCGCTTCGGCGGCCCGGGCCGGTGCACGGGCGAGGGCGCCGCGTCGGGCGCGGCCGCCATCGCCGGCGTCGCCTCAGGAGCGACCGGCGCCGGCGCCTGCGTCGCGTGAACCGCCGGCGCAGGGGGAACGGCTGCGGCGATCGGCGTCGGCGCGACGCGCGGCGTCAGCCTCGGCACGCTCGCCTGCGCAGGCGCAGTCGCGGCGAACATCGACGTCGTCGCGACGAGCGCCCAGGCTGCGACCGCCAGCACGCCGAACGCGGCAAGCCCCAGCGCGACGAGCGCGCGCCGTCCGGGGCGCTTCGCGCGCGACCCGGCGGCTCGCGGCGGCATGTGGGGCTGGTCATAGCCGAGGGCCTGGCGCAGCGCCGCGACGCTTTGCGGTCGATCCTTCGGCGCGACCGCCACAGTCCAGTCGACGGCCGCGAGGAACCTCGTTTCCACGCCCGGAAATGCCGAGCCGCCCGCGGCCGCGAGCGGCGTGCGCACATCCTTGACGACGCGAAGCACGGCCGGCACGGGCACCTCGCCCGTGAGCATGAAGTGCAGCGTCGCCCCGAGCGCATAGAGATCGGTCCACGGGCCTTGCGCCATGCCGGCCGCGTCGCCGTACTGCTCGACCGGCGCGAAGTTGGGCTTGAGCACGGCGGTTAGCGACTTCGTGCCGGGGCCGACGACCCGGCGCGCCGAGCCGAAGTCGAGCAGGATCGGCCGGCCGTTGGGCAGCAACAGGATGTTGTCGGGCGAGATGTCGCGGTGGAAGACGCCGGCGCGATGCAGCCGCTCGAGCGCGTCGAGGATCGGCTCGACGATGGCGCGCAACCACGCCTCGTCGGGCGGGCCGCGCATCGTGCCGCGCGCCTGCATGAGCGTCACGCCGGGGCAGTACTGCATCGCCAGGTAGGCGGTGCCGTTCGCCTTCCAGAACCGGTGCACCCGGACCAGCGCCGGATGGTTGAAGGGCGCGAGCAGGCGCGCCTCGTTGAAGAACGATTCGAGCGAGCGCTCGAACTGCTCGGCGCAGCGGGGCGAGCGCGGCACGACGATTCCGCCCGGGCCGCGCGCAGCGAGCTCGCGCGGCATGAACTCCTTGAGCGCGACCTGGCGCAGCAGCGAGTGATCGAGCGCGAGGTAGACGATCCCGAAGCCGCCGACGCCGAGCGGCCGCAGGATCTCGAACTCGTCGAGGCGAGTTCCGGCGGGCAGCAGGCGCGAATCGTCGAGACCGGCGGGCGCCGCGAGCGTGGGGGTTGCCGCGGGCGTCATCGGGGGTGGTCCGGCACTGCACTTCTTCGGCCGGGAGGTGGTTTTCTGAAGGAGCGCGGAGGTCGGTGTGGTCGGCACCCCCGCCGCCTCGTGCATAGATAACGGATCGCGGGCCTGGCCGCCGCGCGGCACTCCGGCGCGCGCACGGCGATGAAAAAATCGCCCCGGTTCGCAGGAGATCCGATTGAGCGCGAGGGGAATCTACAAGGGGTACACGTTCGCGGACGTTTCCACGCCCGTGGAGAACGGGCGCTACCGCGCCAGGGTCGCGATCATGGCGCTCGACGGCACGCAGACGCGCTCGCAGCGGTTCCTCGACCTCGAGGTCTTCTCCAGCCTGGAAGAGGCGGGCGAACGCGTGGTCGCCGTGGCCAGGGCGTGGATCGACGCCAACGCTTTCAAAGACCAGCTCGCCTTGCCGACGAACTTTTCTCCGATGGACTGAGCTCCGGCCGGCGCGTCGCGCGTAAGGTTCGGGCTCTCCGCGATCCGGGGGCCGCGTTGCCCGGCACATGGACGACTTCTTCTTCGGCAAGCTGACCGGCGTCGTTCTCCTTTCGGCCGCGCTGTCCGTCCTCGGCGCCTGGCTGCTCGCGTGGCGGTTCCGTCGAGCGATGCGGGCGCTGATGAGTCGGCCCGGACTTCCTGTCGGCGAAGCCCCCGCGCCATCGCTCGCGCTCGCCACGCCGAGCGTTCCGACGATTCCGAGTGCTGCCGACGACCGCCGTGCCAGCCTGCACATGGCGGCTCTGGTGATCGCGGTGTCGGTCCTGGTGGCGCTCACCGGCGCAGTGCTGTGGACACGGATCGACGGCAGGGATCCCGTCACCCCGCTGGGCGCACTGGCACGCGGCATCTTCTACCTCTGGCCGGTGATTCCTGTGCTGGGACTCCTCCGGCGCTGGTCCCTGGCACGCATGGTGGCAACGCTGTTGCTCTGGTGCCTCGTCGTCTTGCCGTTCCTGATCTGGCGCGCGCCCGAGTCGGCGACGGTCGCCGGGATGGCGAAGCTGCTGGCATGGGAGATCGGTCCGACCTTCGTTCTGGTCGGTTTTCTTTGCATGGGCAATGCGTCGCGCGCGATCGCTCCCTGGCTGTTGGCACCGTTGTTCGTGCTGCTCTGGGCAGCCTTCACCGGCCTCGACTTCCTCACCCGCATGGTTCGACCGGACTGGGCCGGCTTCGATGAGGCTGCCGCGTCGCTGAACGCGGTCGATCGCCTCGTCGGCTACAACCCCCTGGTTCAGGGCGCGCTCGTCGTCCTGATCTTTCTTCTCTTCATGGCGGTGCCTTGCGCGCTCGCCTGGCGGCCTTTGAAATGGCTGACCCGCCAGCTGGCCGCGGCGTACTCGCGCCAATGGCTGTCGGAAGTGCCGGTGTTGCTCACCACCGTCTGGGGCCTTTCGCTGCTGCACAAGGCGATCGCCATCGGCAACGCGGCGATGCTGCTTCCGCTGCTCTGGATTCCCGTCGCGATGCTGCTCGTGCGCGCCCTGCGGCGACCCGCTGATCGGGTGCCCACGCTGCTCGTGCTGCGCGTGTTCCAGCGCGATCGAGCCATGCGCCTGCTCTTCGACACATTAATCGAGCGCTGGCGGCTTTGCGGCAACACCTTGCTGATCGCCGGCACCGATCTGCTCGAACGAACTCTCGGCGCCGACGACATCTTCACCTTCCTCCACGGAAGGCTGGCCGAGCGCTTCATCTTCGCCGCCGACCAGATCCCGGCCCGCGTCGCCGCGTTCAAGCTCGCGCCCGATGTCGAGGGCCGCTATCGCATCAACGAGTGCTATTGCCACGACAGCACCTGGCGCGAGACCCTCGCCGCTCTCCTGGCCCGCAGCGACGTGGCGCTGATGGACCTGCGCAGCTTTCAGCGTCGCAACGAAGGCTGCAGCTTCGAGCTCGGCGAGCTGGCACGCGCACCGCATCTGACCAGGGTGGTGCTGCTGACCGATGGGCAGACCGATCTCGCCGCGGCACGCGCGGCCGCCGCCGCCGCACCGGCGGGCCGCTTTCTCTGGCTCGATGCAACGGACGTCGATCGCGCCCGGCGGCGCCAGGTCCTGGACGCGCTGTTCGCTGCGGCGCCGACCTGACGGCAACGACGACGCGAACCGTCAGCCCGCAGCGAGATAGCGCTTCGCGCGGGCAATCTCCGGCAGAGGCGTATCGGCGTCCCGGGTCAGCTCGACGAGCCTGGCGTGGTGCTGCCGCGCCTTCTCGCGGTCGCCGGCCGCCTCGGCCGCGGCGGCAGCGCCGGCGTACCCGCGCAGGCGGTTGGGCTCGCGCACTTGCGACTGCTCGAATTCCTTGAGCGCGGCAGCCGGCTCCTTCAGCTCGAGCAGCAGTTCGCCCAGCAGCTCGCGCGCGGGCACGACCCGGCCGGGCGTGACGATGTGCTTCTCGTTGCGGTCCTCGAGGTCGGCGGCCGCCCGCATCAGGCGCAGCGCCTCGTCGCGCTGGCCGCGCGCGTGCGCGATCCACGCGCCGGCGGCGAGCCGCTGGACTTCGACCTCGGAGGCCCAGTAGGTGTTCTTGGCATCGACGAGCGCCTTGTGCTGGGCCTCGAGGCGCTGGGCTTCCTGTTCGGCGGCCGCTGCGTCGCCCGAGCGCGCCGCGCCGAGCGAGCGGGAGAACGTCGTGATCGCTTCGCAGAACGCAAATTGCGTGTTCTGCGGCTCCAGCCGTGCCGCCGCCGCCCAGTCGCCGCGCTCGAGGGCCAGCCGGGCGGGGATCGCCACCGACGCGTACGGGCCGATGAACACGGCCGGGTTGGTCTTGACCTCGCGCCTGAACTCCGCCAGGACTTGGCGCGCCGCCTGATCGCGACCGAGCTGCAGGTCCGCGTACACCATGTAGTCGGCGGCGTGGAACGCCTCGGTGCCGTTGCCGTCCTGCTTGGCCACGTCGGCCGAACGGCGATTGGTGACGACCGAGTCCTGCCATGCGCCGACCCGCGTGAAGATGTGCGAGGGCATGTGCAGGGCATGCGGAGAGTCGGGCGCGATGCCGGCGTAGCGACGCGCTGCGGTCAGGCCCTTCGCCGCGATCGGCGGCGCGTCGTAGCTGTGGATCAGGTAGTGCGCGACGCCGGGATGGTCGGGATACTTGACGAACATCTTCTCGAGGACCGCGGCCGCCTTCAGGTAGGCGGCGTAGCTCTGGTCGGCCTGCGACTGGGTCGCGGCGGTGTACAGCGCCGAGAAGATCTGCGCCTCGTCGTCGTCGGGGTAGCGCGCGGCGAGGGCCTCGAACGCTTGCGCCCGCGCCGCCTGCCGGGCCCGCTCGGGTTTGTCGGCGAAGTCGGCGTAGTAGGCGGCCACGGCCTCGATGTAGTCGCGCTCGCGCTGCGTGACGCCCTCGATCCGGCGGCCTTGCTCGATCGCCGCCTGCGCGCTCGCCGCCGCCTGCGCCGAGGCTCCCTGCCCGGCGAGCGGGTTGTTCATGAGCAGCGCGGCGATGCCGAAGGTGGTGATGGCGCAGCGCGGGTCGTTCTGGAGGACGCTGCGGAAGGTCTTCTCGCCCGCCGTGAACCAGAACGAGTGCAGCATCGCCATCGCGCGCTGCAGCTCCGGCTGCACTTTTGCATCGCAGGAATTCGCGAAAGCGACCTTGCCGAGTTGCCCGTGCTCGTCGTGCGCGTGTTGTTGCGCCAGAGCGCCGCCGCTCAGCGCGCAGGCAAGAGCGGCCGCGGCCGTCGCAGGAAGGAATCGCATGGTGCCTCCTCGTGGGCCAGCGCGGCTCGTGAAAGGAATCGACGAACCGACGGGCGGACGGGAATTCTGAGCGGCGCGCCGGGCTTGTGCAACACAGTGACTGCGCTCGCAGGAGGGCCGGGGATCCAGCCGGGGCTTGCGCCGGACCGGGGCGCCGTGCGACATTGCCGCGCTCCCATGGAAGATCTTGCCCGAGCCACCGCCGCCGTCAACCGCGCGCTGCGCGAGCGCGACGAGAACACGTCCGCGCACTCCGGGCGCACGTGCGGCCTCGCGCTCGAGATCGGACAGGCGTGCGGACTGTCGGACGACGACCTCGCCACCCTGAAGCTCGCCGCCGAGCTGCACGACGTCGGCAAGATCGGCATCCCGGACCGCGTGCTCCTCAAGCCCGGTCGTCTCGACGACGAAGAGCTGCGCGTCATGCGAACGCATCCGCGCCGCGGCCACGACATCCTCGCGTCGATCGGCGGCGAACGGATCGCGAAGGTCGCCACGATCGTCCTGCACCACCACGAAGCCGTCGACGGCTCCGGCTACCCCGAAGGCATCCGGGAAGAGTCGATTCCGCTCATGTCCAGGATCGTCTCGGTCGCCGACTCGTACGACGCGATCGCGACCGTGCGGCCGTATCACCGGCCTCGGCCTCACGCCGAGATCATGCGCATCCTCTACGAAGGACAAGCGCGCAAGTACGACGCCGAGGTCCTGGCCACCTTCGCCACGATCATCGATCGCAGCGTGTACCGGGCGAGCGACGCGCCCGTCGCATCGGAAGGACCGCGATGAGCGAGCCCGACGTGTCGGTTCCGGCGGTCATGCGCAACTACCACGAGGTCCTGCGCAACGACCTCGCCAAGGAACTGGCGCCGCTCGCTGCCGCCGGCGACGTCGCCGCCTTCGCCCCGGCATGGCGCAGCTACTGCGCTGCGATCGCGGTTCACGCGGCCATGGAAGACGGCGTCGAGGGCGCCGGCGGCGGCAGCGCCGCGATGCTCGACCACTACTTCGACGGCGCCGCGGGTGCACCGGTCTTCAAGGAAGAGCATGTCCAGGAGCATGCCGGCCAGCGCGCGGTCACGGCGGCGCTGGCCGACGGGCCCGACGCGGTGCGCGCCGCCTTCGCGCGCTATCGCGACCTCGCCCAGGCGCATCTGAAGCACGAAGAGGACGTCATGATGCCGCTCGTCGCACGCCTCGAGAACCCGAAGGCGCCCAAGTTCGCGCAGTGGTGCGTCACGGCGGGAATCGCGCACGGCGGGTTCGCGCATTTCGTGGCGCACGGCGTTCGGTCGCTCGCGACGCACGGCAGCACCAAGAACCCGCCTGCGGTGGCGACGCGCGTGTGGGTCCACGCGCTCAAGGCGGTCTGCTCGCGCGAGCAGTGGGCCGATTACCTTCCCGTCGCTCGGGCCGCCGCCGCGCCATCGGTGTGGGCGGCGATCGTCGCCGAGGTGCCCAGCCTCGAGAGTCTGCCTTCGGCCGGAACGGCCTCGTAAGGTCAACCGCGCGTGCTGCGCGCCGGGTCGTCGCGCGCCAGCACGTCGGCGAAGTCGTCGAAGCGCTTCCACTTCGGGATCGGCGGCGTGTAGTCGGCGCGCGGAACGTAGGGCGAGGGCTCGGCGATCGTCATGCGATGGATGTAGCGCGGGCAGTTCGGGAAGATCCGCGCTGCGTACACGCGCACCATGAACTGCGCGCCCGGATAGCTCGCCAGCAGCGCATCGCTCTCGACGACACGGGCCGAGCCGTTGACGCGCAGACGGTTCGGCCGCTCGAAGTCAATGAACAGCAACGCCACCGACGGGTTGACGAGGACGTTGCCGAGGCTGCGGAACATGCCGTTGCCGTCGTAGCTCGGAAACGCCAGCTCGTCGTCCGAGGTCACCCGCACGAAGCCGGGCGCGCCGCCCTTGTAGGAACAGTCGGGATGGCCGGAGGCATCGGCGGTCGCGAGGAAGAAGAGGGGGCGGCTCTCGATGAACGCCCGATCCTCGGCGGTGAAGGCGGTGCGCGAGAGCTTCTCGTCGAGCCGGTCCGCCAGCAGTCGCGTGTCGCAGCGGTCCTGCAGCTCGCGCATGCCCGCGTGGTACGCGGGGTCGGGGGTGCCGGGGCTCGCTGCGGACATCTCGGCCTCGCTCGCTGAAGGGCGCGGACGGCTCAGCTCTTTTCGCCGGCCAGAACCCACTTTTCCCCCGCGGCCTGGCCGTCGCGGATCATCGTCATCGTGCCGTCGAGGCGCGGCCCGCGCACCACGCCTTTCCAGAGCAGCTTGCCGTACTGCGCGCTCTCGGTCTCGGCTTCGAACGCGATCGACTCGCCGGATCGCGTCGCCGTGTAGGCGCCGTCGCCGTAGCCGTAGGGGTCGCACGCGCTGGAACGGAAGCGGCCGTCCCTGAACGTCAGCGTGTCGGCATCCCCCGACGTCTCGCCGCACTTGAGGACGATGCCGTCGAAGTTCCTGCCGTCGAGCGCAGCGCGCGCAGCCTGCCCGCCGGGGGCCGTTCCGGCCATGCGGAGCGAGGGAACCAACAGTGAACGAAGATTCGAAAGCATCGACATGACGGTCTCCTGACGGGCCACGCAAACGTCCAACCCCGCTGCGCCGCCGGCTGCGCGACGGGCGCGTTCATCCTACTGCGGCATGCGGGGTGGCCACAACGGTTCCGGGCTCGGCAGCGACCCGGCCGGCGCTCCTGCATCACCGCCGGCATGGCTAGGGCTCGCGACGATTCGCCCCCGGTGCGCCGAAGGTCCAATTGGCGCCGAGCGTCCAGGTGCGGATGCTGCTCGCACCCAGGTCGCCGGCGCGGCTCAGGTCGAAGGCGAGCGAATCGCTCTGCTGCCAGCGAACGCCCAGGCGCGCGAAGTCGCCGCCGTATTGGCGAAATCGCTCGCCGATGATCGTCCACGCCGGCGTCGCCTGCCATTCGAGCGAAGCACCGGCACGCCACCGGGTCGGCAGGTCGTGGAGCCAATCGCGGCCGACGTTGACGTTCAACAGCAGCGCGTCGGCGACCCGCAGCGTGAGCGGTGCGTAGAGATTCGCTCCGGCGTAGCGCGGCGAGGACCCTTGCCACGCGACCAGCGCTGCCAGGCCGACGCTGACGCGATCGTCGATCGGCGCCACCCATTTGATCTGCGCGCTGACCGGCGTCAGCGGAGCGCCATCGCGCGGCTGGATGCGGTCGGCGTTGAGGCCCAGCTCGACCGGACCGACGCGGCACGCCGGGCCCAGGTGCAGCAGTGAGCCCCCGTGGTCGGCGCGCTCCCACCAGGTCTCGATCAGACACGTTCCGACATCGGCGATCGCCGCATCGTCGACGGCGAAATGACCGCCCGCGGCGTGCCCCTTCGCTGCCCAGAGGCTCGCCACGACCGCGATGGCGCGCGCGAGGCTTGCGAGGGATATCGATCGTCGGCCGGGTGCAGGGAGCCGCCGTCCCGTGATCGGTCGCCTGCTCAAGGCGGGGTCCACGCGCTGCCGATCTGCAGGAGCAGCGCGGTCGTTCCCGGGCTGTGGGCGTCCGCGGCGCGGGCGTCGCGAGCGACGAACGCGGCGAGGAGCCATGCCAACGACGTCGACGACAGGGAGCCGAATCTCATGCGGACCACCGAATGCGCGGCCGAACGGTGGACGAGTTCCGTCGGAGCTTCCCATGATAGAGACCGGTCCTGTCCCCGGGCGAGCGATCTACCATCGACGCCGATGGACTCCCTGCCCCTGATCGACCTGCGCGCCGCGCCCGACATCGTCGCGAGCGGCATCGGCGAAGCGTGTCGCGCGCACGGGTTCTTCTATGTCGTCGGCCACGGCATCGACGAGTCGCTGGGCCAGCGACTCGAAGACCTGAGCCACCGCTTCTTCGCCCTTCCCGAAGCGATCAAGTCGCGCTACGCCATGCCCCTCGGCGGCCGCGCCTGGCGCGGCTGGTTTCCGCTCGGCGGCGAGCTGACCTCGGGCCGGCCCGACTGGAAGGAAGGCCTGTACCTCGGCACCGAGCTCGGTGACGAGCATCCGCGCGTTAGGGCGGGCGTGCCGATGCACGGCAAGAACCTCATCCCCGGCGACGACGTCGTGCCCGGGCTGCGTCAGACGATCCTCGACTGGATGGCCGAGGTCACCGCGCTCGGCCATCGCGTCATGGCAGGCATCGCCCGCTCGCTCGATCTCGCGCCCGACTACTTCGCGCGCCGCTACATCGCCGACCCGCTCATCCTCTTTCGCATCTTCGACTACCCGAGCCGGCCGATCCCGGCGGGGCTCGACGTCCGCGACGGCGTCGGCGAGCACACCGACTACGGCCTGCTCACGCTGCTGCGCCAGGACGCGGTCGGCGGGTTGCAGGTGCACACGCGGGAGGGCTGGATCGAGGCGCCGCCCGTGCCGCAATCGTTCGTCTGCAACATCGGCGACATGCTCGACCGCATGACCGGGGGGATGTACCGGAGCACGCCGCATCGCGTGCGCCTCAACACCAGCGGCCGCGACCGGCTCTCGTTCCCGCTCTTCTTCGACCCCGACTTCGAGGCCCGCATCGAGCCGATCACGAGCGCCGCCATCGACGACCACGCGACGCGCTGGGACGGCGCGAGCGTGCATGCGTTCGAAGGCACCTACGGCGACTACCTCCTCGGCAAGGTCGGCAAGGTGTTCCCGGAGCTGCGGCGCGAGCTGCAGATCGCTTCCCGTCGCTAGGACGTGCAACATGTCCCACCTTGCCCGCATTCGTGCGGCCGCCTCTTTCTAGAGACCGCGGGCGCGCTTATCGTCGACGCATGAGCCCCTTTTCCGAATCCGCCTTCCACGACCGCGACGAAGGCCCGAGCTTCCTGTCGCGCGTCGTCCTCAGTGTGGTCCTCCTGACGGCGGGCATCGGCCTGGCCGTGTTCGTCGCCGCCGTGTAATCCGTTTCGCGACGCCGACCGGCGTCAGGTCGAGCGCAACGTGCCCGTGCCGGGGTCGAGACTCTCGTCCTCCTTCGGCAGCACGATCCAGAGCAGCACGTAGGCGATCAGCCCGGTGCCGCCGCAGCCGACGAGCACGACGAAGATCAGGCGCCACAGCCATGAGGGCAGCCCGGTCGCTGGCGCCAGGCCGCCGCAGACGCCGCCGAGCCAGCGGTCGCTGCGGCTGCGGCGAAGCGCATGCAGGCCGTCCACGAGCCCATCGGCGCCGTGCGGCGAGCTGCCGAGGGCACGCGCTTTCGCGCTCGCGAACTCGGCGTCCGAGAGGGCGCCGCTGCGATGCAGCGCGGCGAGGCGTTCGAGGTCGTCGGTGATGCCCATCGCGGGTCTCCTTGGGAACGGACGACGAGACTCTAGGCGCCGCGAGAGCGCATGCCCAGCGCGTCGCGATGAAGTGCACGGTGGCCGGGATGAAGCGCGTGCCGGGCAGATCGGCCGCGCCGGCGCTTTCCTTCGTGCGGCACAGCGCTCCGACTTCGCACCCGCTGGCCTCGCGTCGCGCGAATCCGTGAACGATGTCGCGCCGCCGGCCCGTCGTGTCGCGCGACGCGCTCTTGTCCGACACGCGCCGGCGGCACGCGCGGACGCATCGCGCTGCCGCTTCTCGGTAGCGTTGTCCCGTTGCCACTCCCACCCGATGTCGATGCTTCGCTACTACATGACTCCGGAGACGCGGCAGGCCGTGATCGCCGAATCGAACCGCCTGATCGCGACGCGCGCGGCGATGAGCGCGAGCCGCTCGCGCGGAGAGTCGCACGACCTCGACGCCGTTTTCGACGATCGCTCGCGGGCGGCCGAAGCCGGCACCGACACCGAGCCGTCCAGCGTCGAGAGCGCTTTCGCGAGACTCGTCGCCGATCTCCAGTCGGCGGCCGCGGCGTCGCGCGACCGTTGAGTCGCGCACGAGGCGGGCTGGTTTCGCCCGAGCGACCTCGCGGCCGCGCCGGCGCTGTCACGACGGCAGCGTCATGATCGCCGCGCCGACGACGGCCAGCGCCACGGTCCACAGCCAGCGCTCGATCGCGTCCGGCAGCGTGCGACGATGGGCGCGAACGCCGCGGCACACGCCGGTCGCGAGCACGCCGGTGACGAGCAGCATCGCGGCCGTGTGAACGGCCATCGCGGCCACTGCCGCGGCGAGCGGCGACGAGCCCGGGACCGCGAGCGCGCTCGCCGCTGCGCTGCCGGCGCACAGCGGCACGAGCATCGGCACGAACATCAGCCCCGCGCCCTGCGCCGACGCCATCAGGAACGAGCACAGCGCGAGCCCGGCACTGCGCGCTCGCGTGGCGAGGCCGATCGGCGGCGAGCTGCCGCGCACGGCGAGCCACGACGCTGCAGCGACGAAGAGCACGCCGGCCAGGTCGCGCATCAGCGCGCGGTCGACCGACAGCCCGTGCGAGATCGCCCAGGCCAGCACGCTCATCGACGCGACCTGCCCGAAGGCGATGGGGCGCAGCGCGCGGCGCGCCTGCGCCGCGTCGCGCGCATGGACGCCGCACGCCGCCGCGAGCATCCAGCCGTTGGCCGGGCTCAGTCCATGAAGGGCGCCGAGACCGGCGATCGCCAGCCACGGCCACAGCGCTGCCATGGCACGCTCGCTCGGTCCGGGCGACCCGGTCTCAGGCGCTCTTCGCGCAGCACGACGCCGCCACCGCCACCGCCACCGCCGCCTGCGCCGGCTCGGGCGCGTAGCGGTCGTGATGGCGCACCCAGTCCATCTTGTAGAAGCCGTCGTGCTCGTCGCGGCCCTTGGGAACGAGGTCGAGCAGGCTGTAGGTGCCCATCATGACTTCGACGCCGCGGCCGAAGGTCGAGTAGGTGTGGAAGACCTCGCCCGCGTCGTCCTTGTAGAACACGCTGATGCCCGGCGCTTCCGTGTTCGGGAACGCGGTCATGCGGTAGTTGTAGAGGACGGCGCCGTCGACGCGATCCTCGGGATCGAAGCTGACGTGGAAATCCTTGTTGAAGTCGCTCGCCGACGACGAGACCCAGCGGAAGCGCCAGCCCATGCGCTCCTTGAAGCGCTCGATCTCGGCCAGCGGCGCGCGCGAGACGGCGACGAACGAGACGTCGCGGTGCGCCAGGTGCACGGTCATGCCGTCGGTGTGGTCGGCCATGAACGAGCAGCTCGGGCAACCCTGTTCCCAGCCCGGACCGAGCATGAAGTGCTGCACCAGCAGTTGGCGCCGGCCTTCGAACAGCTCGGCGAGCGAGCGCCGGCCCGCGGGCGTGTCGAAGACGTACTCCTTGGCGACGCGCTCCCACGGCAGCGCGCGCCGCGCGCGGGCGATCTCGTCGCGCAGGTGAACGAGCTCCTTCTCGCGCGCGAGCAGCGCCTTGCGCTCGGCGAGCCATCGGTCGGCGGACACGACAGGGTGGTCGCCGGCGACGGGCGTGGTGGTGGTGGTCCTGGTGGGTTCTGCGGTGGCGGTGTTCATGATGAAGCTGCTCCTGAATTGACGATCGAATCGATCGATCACGAATGGAAGGATCTGGGACGGCGCACGGCGCGGACCTTGCCGCTCTCGCCGCCGCCGGCATAGAAGAGGTCGGCGCCGTCGGACTCGAGCCCGCTCACGCCCGTGCCCGCGGGCATCTCGAGGCGTTCGAGGACGGCGCCGCTCTCGGGATCGATGCGACGGATCTCGCTCTCGTCGCCTTCCCACGTGCCGTGCCACAGCTCGCCGTCGACCCACGTCACGCCGGTCACGAAGCTGTTCGATTCGATCGTGCGCAGCACCGCGCCCGTCGCCGGGTCGATGCGGTGGATCTTGCGATCGCGGTACTGCCCGACCCACAGGCTTCCCTCGGCCCAGGCGAGGCCCGAGTCGCCGCCGCCGCCCGGCGCGGGAATCGAGGCGACGACGTCGCCGCTGGCGGGATCGATCTTGTCGATCCGGGCCTCGGCGATCTGCCAGAGGTGCTTGCCGTCGAACGCGGTGCCGGCGTCGCCGGCGCGCGGCAGCGTCCGGGCCACTTGGCCGCTCTCGGGATCGAACGCGATCAGCTGCGCGCCGCCGGCGATCCACACGCGGTGGCCGTCGTGGCTGACGCCGGCCACCTTGTCGGCGCCGGGGAAGGGGCCGTAGTCGCGAACGATCTCGGCGGGTCGCGCCGCCGCGCTTGCCTTGGGCCGGGCGGTCTTGCTGGTCTTCTCTGCGAGGGTCATCTTCTTGCTCCGTTCGGCACATCGATGCGGTGCCGGCAGAGCAAATCTACGCGTCCGGCAGCGCAGCAGGGAGTAACAAGATCGTCGTGAATCCCGCCAGCGGCGGCGCCAGCCAGCGCTGCGCGCGTGCCCGCGCGATCGAGCGCACGCGGCCCTCGGCCTCGAGCTCGACGAGCGCGCGCTGCACGGTGCGCTGGCTGTCGCCGAGGGCGAGCGCGAGCGCGGACGTCGACCAGGCGACGCCGTCGGCGAGCAGTGCGAGCAGTTGCGCCCGGTCGCCGTCGATCGGCGGAACGAGGACGACGACCTCGCGCCCGTCGCCCGGCACGAGCACGAAGCCGCGCGCGTCGGCGTCGATCCGCGCGAGCGGCGCGACGAGTTTCCTCAAGCGGCCGATCTCGACGCGCAGCCGGGCGCGATGCGTCTCGTCGGGCCGGCGCATGCGGAAGGCGCGTTCGATCAGCACGTCGCGATCGACGCCGCCGGGCCACGCTTCGGCGAGCGCGCGCGCGAGCGTGAAAAGCAGCGGCCGGCGCGCGAGCGCGATCCCCGTGTCGCCTGCGCGAACGCCGCGCCGACAGGCGTCGACGACGAGCGTGCCCGAGCCGAGCAGCGCTTCGACCTGATCGAGGCGAAGCGCGGTCTCGCGGCCGGCAGCGATGCTTCGCGCCGCCGGGCGATCGAGCGCGGCGCGCGCCGCGCCGACTTCGGCGAGCAGCGCCGGCACTTGCGTGATCTCGGCGGCCGCATGGGCGCGCGCGAGCGCGGCGCTCGCCTCGGCGGTGCGCAGCGAGCGCAGCGCGACCTCGGCGCCGGCGAGCTCTGCGACCGCGCGCAGCGACGGCGGCAGGCCGCGCGGATCGAGGCCGGTCAGCGCCGCGCCGGCCTCGTCGATGCGGCCGAGCAGCAGCGATCGGCGCACCGCGATCAGCTGCGCATGCACCGCGTTGGCGCGATCGTGACGCGCCGCGAGCATCGCCGATGCGGCGGCCAGCGTGCGCGGCGAGCCGCCGAGATCGCGCATCGCGAGCGCGACCTCGGCCTCGGCGACGATGCAGCGCGCCCGCGCCAGCTCTTCGTGCGCGCCGAAGCCGCGCGCGGCGCGCTTGATGAGCTCGCGGGCGCGCGGATGCTCGCCGAGCTGCGCCATCGCGATGCCGCGCAGCGCCAGCGCCGGCGGGTCTTCGCGCAGGCTGACGCGCTTGAGCGCGCCGAGCGCGTCGCCGGCGGCGAGCGCGCGCGCGGCGGCGGCGATCAGCGAGTCCATCGCGCGCGGCCGGCGCCGGCCGGCATCAGTCGATGACCCGGCCGGCCTGCAGCAGCAGCGCCGGCGGGATCGTCAGGCGAAGCAGGGCGGCGGTCCTGCGGTTGATCACCATCTCGACGCGCGTCGGCTGCTCGATCGGCAGCTCGCCCGGATTCGCGCCCTTGAAGATCTTGTCGACGAAGACGGCCGCCTGCCGGATCGCCGGCGCGGGGTCGACGCCGTAGCTCATCAGGCCGCCCGCATCGACGTAGGCCGCGAACGGAAACACCGAGGGAAGGCGGTGGCTGAGCGCCAGCGCCGCGATCCTCTGGCGCTGCGCGTAGAGATAGGCGTCGGCGGTGACGATGAGCGCCTCCGCGCGACGCGCGGCCATGGTCCGAAACGCCTGCTCGACGTCTTCCGGCGTGCTCGCGTTGGAGAAGTTGACGCGCAGTCCCAGCCTGCCGGCGCTCGACTCGATCGCCGGCTTCTGCGACACGTAGGGATTGGAGAGGTTGGAGAGGACCTCGACCTCGCGCAGCGCCGGCAGCAGCTGCGTCAGCAGCTGGAATCGCTTCGGGCTCAGGTCGATCGAGAAGTTGGACAGGCCCGTGATGTTGCGGCCGGGACGATTGACGCTCTCGGCGAACCCGGCGACGACGGGATCGGCCACGCTCTCGAAGACGATCGGGATGGTGCCGGTCGCCGCCTGCGCGGCCTTGACGGCGTTCGTCGTCGACGCGAGGATGAGGTCGACGCGCAGCTTCACCAGCTCGGCCGCCAGCGCCGGCAGGCGGTCGTTGCGTCCCTCCGCGAAGCGCTCGACCAGCGTGTAGCCCCGGCCTTCGGCGTACCCCAGCTCGCGCATGGCTTGGCGGAACAGCGCGAGCGTCGCCTGCACGTCTTCGCCGGCGTAGGGGCTGAGGACGCCGATGACCTTGGGCGCGGGCTGCGCACGCGCCCGCGCCACGAGCAGCGCGAGCGGGACGCCCAACAACAGGTCGCGACGGTCGAGCACCGATCACCTTCCGCTGGAGGCCGCTGTCGCCGGTCGAGCGCGGCGGAGCGCCGGGCTAAGCGGGGCGACGGGCGGCTGGCGTACCGGCGCTGCGCTTGGCGACTTCGGCATTGCGCTGCGCGCGCTCGTCCTTCTTCTGCGCCTTGGCGCGCTTCTGCTTGATCCGGCGGATGCCGCGGTCCCTGTCTGCGCTCATGTCCTTGCTCCCGCAACGCTTCGCCAGCCGGAGGTTGTACCACCCGCACCGCGCCGGTGTAGTCTCGCGCCCCCATGCACGATCACTACGACCACAACCAGACGCTCGTCCCCGAGTCGTTCCTGGCGATCCACTCGCGCCATGGCAGGGCGCTGCGGCCACGGGCCGAGATCGAGGCGCGCCACGAGCTGTGCGAGGACGTGGCCCTGCACGCCGCCGCGTTCCTCGCCGCACGCCACCAGGAAGGCGACGACCCGGGCGAGGCCTTGCGGCGCTGCCACGACGGTCTGCGTGCCGACCCCGAGGCGTTCGCTGCAACGGAAGCGGCCTGGGTCGTGCGGCGCGTGGCCGAGCTGCAGGACTGGGCGCAACCCGCCTGGCTCGCCGAGACGGACAGCGACGCCGATCGATCGGGTCGCCGGTGAGGGCGCCGCAGCGCCTGCGCTCGCTGCTCGAGGAAGGCCTGATCGACTCGGTCGTGCGCCAGCTCATGAGCGGAAAGGAGGCGACGGTCTACGTCGTCCGCTGCGGCGAGGAGTCGCGTTGCGCCAAGGTCTACAAGGAAGCGACGCAGCGCAGCTTTCGCCAGGCGGTCGACTACACGGAGAACCGCAAGGTCAAGAACACCCGGCAGGCGCGCGCCATGGCCAAGGGCACGCGCTTCGGCCGGCAGGCGCAGGAAGCGGCCTGGCAGAGCGCCGAGGTCGACGCGCTCCATCGCCTCGCCGCCGCGGGGGTGCGCGTGCCGAAGCCGTTCAACTTCCACGACGGCGTGCTGCTCATGGAGCTGGTGGTCGACGCGGCAGGCGCCGCCGCGCCGCGCCTCAACGACGTCGACTTCTCGGCCGAGGAGGCGCGAGCGCATCACGCCACCCTGATCGGCGAGGTGGTCCGCATGCTGTGCGCCGGCGTCGTCCATGGCGACCTCTCGGAATTCAACATCCTGCTCGCCGCCGACGGACCGGTGATCATCGACCTGCCGCAGGCCGTCGATGCGGCCGGCAACAACCACGCGCAGCGCATGCTGCTGCGCGACGTCGGCAACCTGCGCGATTTCTTCGGCCGCTTCGCTCCGGAACTGCTCGCAACCCAGTTCGGTGCCGAGATCTGGGCGCTCTATGCGCGCGGCGTGCTGCAGCCGGCCATCCATCTCACCGGGCGGTTCGAAGAGCGCCAGGGACCGGTCGACGTGGCCGGCGTGCTGCGCGTCGTTGGCGATGCGCGCGTCGAAGAGGAGGCCCGCCTGCTGCGAATTCGAACTGCGGGTTGAGCTTCGCCGGAACGAGTCAACGGATTTGCAGAGCCCCCTGTCATCGTCGCCGGGCTATCCTGACCGCGGTGAACACCTTCCAGAAGGATGTCGACGAGTACGAGGCCTGGCTGCGCGCGCACTGCCGGGTCGTCAAGGCCGATCTGAAGGAGAAGCATCGACGGATGCGCAAGAACGTCTTTGCTTTCCTGCGAGCGACGTACTTCCGTTGGGCGCGAACGATCGAGTCGGTCTGCCCCGAGCTCTCGGCGGCACCGGTCGTCGCGTGCGTCGGCGACATCCATGTCGAGAACTTCGGCACCTGGCGCGATGCCGACGGCCGGCTCGTGTGGGGCGTCAACGACTACGACGAAGCGGCTTTCATGCCCTACGCGTTCGACCTGGTCCGGCTCGCGACGAGCGCCTGCCTGAGCCCGCCGGCCAAGGCCGATGCCGCCAAGGTCGTCGCTGCGGTCCTCGACGGCTATCGCGCGGGTCTCGCCGACCCGCGCGCCGTGCTGCTCGACCAGCATGCCGGCTGGCTGCGATCGTTCGCCGAACCGACCGAGAGGACCAGCATCGACTTCTGGAGCGACGTCGACGAATGTCCCGACGCCGATCCGCCCCGGGCCGTGCGCGCCGCGCTCGCGCGCAGCCTTCCCCACGACGCCACGAGGGTCCGGTTCGCGTCGCAGACGAAGGGCGGCGGCAGCCTCGGCCGACCGCGCTTCCTGGCGATCGCCGAATGGAACGGCGGGCGGGTAGTGCGCGAGGCGAAGGCGTACGTCCCGTCCGCGTGGATCTGGGCCCATCGCAAGAAGGAGCCGCGCGACCCCTGGTTCATCGACCTGTCGCGGGGATCGTTCAGGTCGCCCGATCCGTTTTCGTGCGCGCGGGCCGGCTTCGTCATCCGCCGGGTCGCGCCCGATGCGCGAAAGATCGAACTCGCCGATGTCGCCGGGCGAGCTCGATCGAGTCGATTTCTCGCCGCGATGGGGGCCGACCTGGCGGCCGTGCACACCGCCGACCCGCGATCGCCGAGGATCCTCGACGACCTCCGGGCGAGAACCGGGCCTTGGTTGTTGCGAGCCGTGAACGCGGCCCTGCAGCACACGGAGCGGGACTACGCCGCGTCGTCCGGTCGGCAACGGCAGCCCGGCGACGCCGCGTCGCAACGGCGCGCTCGCCCTCACTCGAGATGAGCGACCAAAGCCACATTGACATCGCCGGCGGTGCAAGCATGATCATCGGCCTTCCTGGGAGAGCCGCCATGCCACGAACGCTTCGAGCCGGTGATGTCGGCGCCGATGTCCGCGCCCTGCAGGATGTCCTCAATTTCCATATCCGCCGGCTCGCCCCGTTGGCGGTCGACGGCATCTTCGGGCCGAAGACGAAAGCGCGCGTCATCGATTTCCAGCGCTCGAACGGCCTCGGCGACGACGGTGTCGCCGGCCCGATCACCAACGGCAAGCGGTTCGAGTCGGAGAAGCAGCAGCGCTCGCTCTCGATCCTTCCCGCCGCCGCGCCGGCGAGCTTCGGGGTCCGCCCGCCAACGCTCATTCCGCCGCTCACGCTGCCCGGCACCGGCCCTTCCGGGGTGAAGCTCGGCCTCTTCGCCAAGGGCGACTTCAAGGGCACCGTCGACTACACCAGCGAACGCGCGACGTCGACGCCGCTGTTCCAGATGCAGGGTGCGTTCACGCTCGGCTTCGACGGCCGCTTCTGACCCGTTGGCATGACCCGCCTCGGCGTCTCGCTCGCCCTCCTCCTGGCCGCGGCCGGCGCCAGCGCCCAGGAGCTGCCGCAGAAGACGATCACGCTCGTCGTCGGCTTCGTCGCCGGCGGCGGCGCCGACACGGCGGCGCGGATCATCGCCAAGAAGGTGTCGGAGAACCTGAAGCAGAGCGTCGTCATCGACAACCGGGCCGGCGCCGGCGGCAATCTCGCCCACCAGTACGTGGCGACGGCCACGCCCGACGGCGCGACGATCCTGCTCGGCTCGGTCGGCCCGCTGGCGGTCGCGCCGCACATGATGAAGGTCGGCTACGACCCGCTGAAAGACCTCGCGCCGCTGACCATGGGCGTCACCTTCCCCAACGTCCTCGTCGTCCATTCCGGCCTCGGCGTCAAGTCGCTGGCCGAGTACATCGCCCTCGCCAAGTCGAAGCCGGGCGGCCTCGACTACGCGTCGACCGGCTCGGGCTCGGCGTCGCATCTCGCCGGCGAGCTCTTCAACGCGCGCGCCGGCGTCGAGATCGTCCACATCCCCTACAAGGGCGGCGCGCAGGCGATGCAGGACGTCCTCAGCGGCCGGGTCGCGGCCTACTTCTCGGTGCCCTCGACCGCCGAGCCGCACATCGAGGCGGGCAAGCTGATCCCGCTGGCGACGACCGGCCTCACGCGCCCGGCGTTCATGGCCAACGTGCCGACCGTCGCCGAGTCGGGCTTCCCCGGCTTCAGCGCCACCAACTGGTATGCCTTCGTCGCGCCGGGCAAGACGCCGCCGGCGGTCCTCGAGCGTTGGAACCGCGAGCTCGTCAAGGCGATGAACGACCCCGAGGTGAAGGACGAGCTGCTCAAGCGTGGCCTGATTCCTTCGCCGACCACGCGCGACGAGCTCGCCAGGTTCATCGCCAGCGAGTCGGTCACCTGGGAGAAGGTCGTTCGCGAGCGCAAGATCAGCGCGAACTGATCGGCGAGCGCAGCGGCGGCGCGCGGAGCCGGCGCCTAGTCGACCGTCGCGCCCGACTCGCGCACGATCACGCGCCATTTCTCGTATTCGCGCTGCGTGAAGTCGCCGAACTGCGCGGCGCTGCCGCCGACCGGATCGGCGCCCTCGCGGATCAGCTGCGCCTCGAGCGAGGGCAGGGCGTCGTTGACGGCCTTGTTGATGACCGCGATCGCCGCGGCCGGCGTCCCCTTGGGCGCGAAGAAGCCGAACCACGAGCCTGCCGAAAAGCCCGGGAAGCCCTTCTCGGCGACGGTCGGCACGTCGGGCAGCGAGCGCGAGCGCTGCTCGCTGCTGACCGCGATCGCGCGCAGCCTGCCGGCCTTGATGAAGCCGATCACCGACGGGATGGTCGCGAACATGAACTGGGTGCGGCCGGCGAGCAGGTCGTTCAGGGCATCGGCGCCCTTGTACGGGATGTGCTGCGTGTCGGCGCCGATCCGCTTGCTGAGCATGAAGCTCGACAGGTGCGACGACGTTCCGACTCCCGTCGATCCGTAGCTGAGCCGGTTCGGGTTCGCCTTGGCGTGGGCGATGAACTCCTCGAGCGTCTTCGCGGGCAGGTCGGGGTGGACGACGAGCACGTTGGGGACGTCGGCGATCTGCACCACCGGGACGAGGTCAACGAGCGGGTCGTAGGGGAGGCTCTTGAACAGCGTCTTGTTGACCGCCATCGGCCCGACCGAATTGACGATCAGCGTGTAGCCGTCGGGCGGCGAGCGAACGGCGGCCTCGGTGCCGAGGTTGCCGCCCGCACCGGGCTTGTTGTCGATGACGAACGACTGCTTGAGCGACTCCGAGAGCTTCTGCGACACGGCACGCGCCAGGATGTCGGTCGTGCCGCCGGCCGTGAAGGCGACGATCACGCGCACCGGCTTCGACGGGTAGCTCGTGGCCTGGGCCCGCGCTCGACCGGCGCAGAGCGAACCCGACGCGAGCACGACGAGGAGGCGTCTTCGTTGCATGGCGTCTCCCAGGCAGAGGACTTGCGCTCAGTCGCGAAAGCCCGGATCGAGCCGGTCGAGCTTGCGCAGCAGCGCCGCCCATTCCATCAATCCGTACGGCCGTCGCGTCCCGGGCTGGTAGTTGTTCCAGGTCGCTTCCAGGACGTCGGCGGGGACGCCGCGCAGCGGCGTGTTGCACGCCATCGCGCCGATCTGCGCGCGGCACGCCAGCTCGAGCCGGTGCATCCAGTTGAACGCCTCGCCGACCGTGCGGCCGACGACGAGGACGCCGTGGTTGCGCAGGATGACGGCCTCGCGCTCACCGAGGTCGGCGAGCAGCGACGCCTGCTCCTTCTCGTCGAGGACGACGCCCTGGTAGTCGTGATAGCCGATCTTCAGGAAGCGCATCGCCGTCTGCGTCAGCGGCAGCAGCCCGCATTCGAGCGCCGACACCGCCATCGACGCCCAGCTGTGGGTATGGATGACGCAGGCGACGTCCGGCCGCGCCGCGTGGACGGCGCTGTGGATGACGTAGCCGGCCTTGTTGATGCCGTAGCCGAGGTCGCCGAAGTCGGGCTTCGACAGGATGGCGCCGCTGCGGTCGACCTTGATCAGGCTCGACGCGGTGATCTCCTCGTACATCATCCCGTAGGCGTTGATCAGGAAGGCGCCCGGCTCGCCCGGCACGTGCGACGAGATGTGGTTGGCCATCATGTCGGACATGCCGTAGAGGTCGACCAGCCGGTAGCACGCCGCGAGGTCGACGCGGGCGCTCCATTCGGCTGCCGAGCAGCGATCCTTCAGCGAGAGAATCGACAGCTTGCCGGATGTCGTCATGGGCCTCGTCTCCTTGCGCGAGGCGTCAATCTTCGCTCAGCCGGACGTGGCTCGGAAGCCGCTTTTCGATCGCCCATTTCAGCAGCGCCGCGCTGCGAAAGACCCCGTGCGCGAACTTGCCGTACGGCAGCGTGAGGAAGAGCGCCATGACCACGCCGAGGTGGATCGCCAGCCAGAGCGGCATCGCGCCGCTGTCGCGCCAGGCGAGCAGCGCCAGGCCGGTCGCGCTGGCGAAGAAGAGGAGCGCGATGAAGCCGCGGTCCATCGCGTCCTGCGACGCTTCGCGGTGCGCCGGGTCGCGGCGAAGGTGGAGCCAGAGCAGCCCCGCCGGCCCGGCGAGCAGGCCGATGCCGCCGAGCGTGCCGAGCAGCACCGGCGCGCTCAGCAGCGGATACGGGGCGCGCTCGTCGAGCAGGTAGTGGTACAGCGTCGCGACGCACGTCGCGGCGAAGCAGAGCATGAAGCCGTAGAAGGTCAGGTGATGGAAGCGCCGCCGGCGCAGCGTGAACGCATCGTCCTCGTCGTTGCAGCCTTGCCCGTGGCCGCCGCCGAGGTAGCGCAGGTCGAGCGCGCTCGCCGCCGCCTCGCGCGCCGCGGGCGCGCTCGCCCGACCGGGCGCGAGGTCGCGCCAGAAGCGCGTCACGCCGAGGCCGAGCGCGACGCACGCGAACCCGAACGCGATGCCGAACGTCGCCGCGAGCAGGCCATGCGGGAAGACCGCGTAGAAGTCGCCGCCGAGCGGCCGGCCGACGAGCTGGCCGGTGCTCGACGCGGCGAGGGCGAGGAACCCGGCCAGGCACGCCGCCAGCGCTAAGGCGATCGTCATGCCATTGCGCTGGTAGAGCGCGCCGAATGCGCGCGGCCAGGCGTAGTCGGCGTAGGTCTTGCCGCGCACCCGCGCCATCGCGCGCGGCAGGCTGACCGCGAACTCGTGCGGCGGCGCGTACTGGCAGGCGTGCAGGCAGGCGCCGCAGTTGTGGCAGAGGTTGGCGAGGTAGTGGATGTCGGCGTGGCCGAATTCGAGCCGCCGCGTCATCGCCGGAAAGACCGCGCAGAAGCCCTCGCAATAGCGACACGCGTTGCAGATCTGCAGCTGCCGCGCCGCTTCGCCCTCGTCGGCCCCGAGGCTTGCCTCCCGGATCAGCGCTTCAAGCCGTTGCACGAAGCTCTCCCTCGAGCGCGACCGCGGCTGCGCCGCTGCCGGCGATGCGCCCGAACCCGGTGCCGATCGCCATGCCGACGCCGGCCGTGTAGCCCTGGCCGAGGATGTTGCCGGCCATCATCTCGCCGGCCGCGAACAGGTTGGCGCTCGGCACGCCGCCGAAGTGGACCGCGGCGCGCTCGTTCACCTTCAGGCCGAGGTAGGTGAAGGTCACGCCCGGCCTCAGCGCATAGCCGAAGTAGGGCGGCGTGTCGATCGTTCGCGCCCAGTGCGTCTTGGCGGGAACGACGCCGTCGGTGGCGCAATCGTCGAGCGCGGTGTGATCGAAGCTGCCGGCGCGACACGCGGCGTTGTAGCGCGCGAGCGTCGCCAGGAAGGCGTCCTCCGGCAGGCGCAGCGCGCGCGCCAGCTCGGCCAGGGAGTCGGCGCGCGTGCCGGCGAAGACCGGTGGCATGAACCGGCCGACCGCCTTGGCGTCGATGATCGAGTAGGCGATCTGGCCCGGCTGCGCCGCGACGAGCCGGCCCCAGATCGCATAGCGCTTCGGCCAGAAGTCCTCGCCTTCGTCGTAGAACCGCTCGCCTTCGCGGTTGACGACGACGCCGAGCGAGACGCAGTCGATGCGCGTGCAGATGCCGCCGTCGTAGAGCGGCGCGCGCGCGTCGATCGCGACCATGTGCGCCTGGGTCGGATCGCTGACGCGGTCGGCGCCGGCTTCGAGCATGAAGCGGAGCAGGACGCCGGTGTTGAAGCGGGTGCCGCGAACGAGGAAGTTCTGCGCCGGCCGCTCGCCGCGCTCGTTGGCGCCCCAGGCCTCGTCGAGCCACTCGCGGTTGGACTCGAAGCCGCCGGCAGCGAGCACGCACGCGCGCGCTCCGATCCGCTCCGCGCCGATCCGCGCCGCGACGAAGCGGCCGTCGGCGAGCTCGAGTGCATCGACCGGGGCGTCGTAGCGAATGGCGACGCCCAGCGCCGCGGCGCTGCGGTAGTAGGCATTGACGAGCGCCTTGCCGCCGCCCAGGAAGAAGGCGTTGGTCCGGGCGACGTGGAGCGCGCCCGAAAGCGGCGGCTGGAAGTGGACGCCGTGGCGACGCATCCAGTCGCGGCAGGTCGACGACGCGCGGATCGCGATTCGCGCCAGCGTCTGGTTCGTCCGGCCCGCCGTGACTTTGAGCAGGTCCTGCCAGTACTCCTCTTCCGGATACGCGTCGACGAGCACGTCCTGGGGTCCGTCGTGCATGCAGCGGATGTTGCGCGTGTGCGGCGAATTGCCGCCGCGCCACGGCTTCGGCGCGCTTTCCAGGAGCATCACCGAGGCCCCCGCCTCGCGCGCCGCCAGCGCCGCGCAGAGGGCGGCGTTGCCGCCGCCGATCACGAGGACGTCGAGCATTCGCTTGCCAGGGAAGGAGTCGAGGGCGCTGCCAGGAATTCGCACAGCAGCCGGTGGAAATGATGCACGCCGCGCTCGTGCGACGGCGAATACCGGCCGCGGTCGTAGAGGCGCGAGCGCAAACCGCGCTGCACCGCCTCGACGGCGGCCTCGTCTTCCTGCTCGACCTGGTCGAGCGCGGCGCCGGCACCGCCCGCCAGGCGGCCGTCTCGCACGTAGCCGCGAAAGCTCACGCGCGTGCGATCCGGGGCGAGCGGTTGCACGAGGTTGAGCGACAGCCCCCAGGGGTAGAAGTTCAGCATCAGGTTCGGGAACACCCACCAGTAGTACGCCGCGACCCGCTGGCCGTGGTCGGGCGAGGTCGGTGGCAGCTCGAACGCTGCATCGCCTTCGCGCGCCAACGCGAGCTGCAGGCTGGCGTAGCGGCCGAGGTGGTAGTCGTAGCGGTCCATGTCGAGCACCTGGTTCAACGCAGGATGAAGGAAGGGAATGTGCAAGCCCTCGAGATAGTTCTCGACGTAGAGCGCCCAGTGCGCGGCGACCTCGAAGTCGCGATCGCGCGCCGGATCGTGGCGGAGCTCCTCGAACGGCATCCAGGCCAGGCGTTCGCGGATACCGCCGACGAAGGATTCGAACGGTGCCGCCGGCGCGAGCGATGCGAACGCCTGCCCGGCGAAGTCGGCGAACGGAACGCGAGGCAGGTGGTCCGCCGGCGCGGGGAAGTTCTTCGCCTGCTCGAAGCCGGGCATGAAGGTCATGCGACCGGCGAGGTCGAAGCGCCTCGAGTGGTAGCTGCAGCGGATCTGCTCGGCCCGGCACGATGCACCTACCAGGATGTTGCCGCGGTGCGTGCACACGTTGGACAGGCAGCGCAGCTCGCCACCGGCATCGCGCGCCAGCAGGAGCGGCTCGTCGAGGTGCCCGGGCAGCATCGCGCGTGGCGAGAGGGAGCCCGGCGCCGCGACGTCGCCGAGGTCGCCGAGCCACTGCCAGGTGCGCGCGAACACGCGCTCGCGCGTCAGCGCGTGCAGCGCCGGGCCGAGGTAGAACGCGCTCGGCAGCGTGCGCGCCTGGGTGACGTCGGGATCGATGGTGAAGTCGAACGCCACGGCTACCAGTCCCGGCCGCTGCGGCGGCAAGGTCCGGCAACGCAGGACGACTCCTTCGCCTCGCTATCCTCGCGGGTTCTGCATTCCATCATGTCCATCCCCTGCGAAGACATCTTCTCGCATCCGGAGTTTCGCCGCCTCTCGAGCCTGCCCGGCATCGCGGTCGACCTTCGCTACGCGAGCGTGCGCAACTTCGTCGGCCGCGACCTGTACGGCGCGCTCGATTGCGCGTTCCTGCATCGGCAGGCGGCGGCGGGCCTGGAACGCGCGGTCGGGCGGCTCGCTGACCGCGCGCCCGGCCATCGCCTGCTCGTTCTCGATGCGCTGCGGCCGCATCGCGTCCAGATCGAGCTGTGGGACTTCCTCGACGGCACCGGCCTGCGCCAGTACGTCGCCGATCCGGCGCGCGGATCGATCCATTCGTTCGGCATGGCGATCGACGCGACCCTGATCGACGGCGAGGGCCGCGAGCTCGACATGGGCAGCGGCTTCGACGAGATGATCGAGCTCTCGCATCCCCGGCTCGAGGCGCGTCACCTCGCCAGCGGCGCGCTGACGCGCGCGCAGCACCGCGCGCGCGAGCTCTTGCGCGACGCGCTCGCCGCGGGCGGGTTTCGCGGCATCGAGAACGAGTGGTGGCACTTCGAAATGCTCGACCGGGAGCACCTGCGCCGGCACTTCGCTAGAGTCGATTGATGCGAACGGTCAAGACCGGAGAGTTCGAAGGCGGCTCGGTGTTCATCGACGGCGACTGGCGGCCGCTCTCGGAAGGCAAGATCTCGCTCTTCGACTGGGGCTTCACCCGCTCGGATGCGACCTACGACGTCGCCAGCGTCTGGCACGGCGCGTTCTTTCGCCTCGACGACCACCTCGACCGATTCTTCTCCAGCCTGGCCAAGCTGCGCATGACGATCCCGCACTCGCGTGCCGAGGTGCGCGAGATCCTGCACGGCTGCGTTCGTGCCGGCGGCCTGCGCGATTCCTACGTCGCGATGGTGTGCACGCGCGGCGTGCCGCCGCCCGGCTCGCGCGACCCGCGCCTGGCGACGAACCGCTTCTACGCCTACGCGCTTCCCTTTGTCTGGATCGCGCCGCCCGAAAAGCAGAAGGCCGGCATCGACCTGCACGTGAGCGGGAGGCTGCGCATCGCGCCCGAGTCGGTCGATCCGACGATCAAGAACTACCACTGGATCGACCTCGTGCTCTCGCTCTTCGACGCCTACGACCGCGGCGCCGACACCAGCTGCGTCGTCGACGCGAACGGCAACGTCGCCGAGGGGCCCGGATTCAACGTCTTCATGGTCGAGGGCGGTGTCGTCCGCACGCCCGAGCGCGGCGTCCTCGAGGGCATCTCGCGGCGCACGGTGATCGAGCTCTGCGGCTCGCTCGGCATCTCGCTTCGGATCGAGCCGGTTCCGGCCGCAGCCTTGTCCGCCGCCGACGAGGTGTTCCTGAGCTCGACCGGCGGCGGCGTCCTGCCGATCGCGAAGGTCGATGGTCGCGCGCTGGCGGGCCGGTTCCCGGGCCCGATCACGAAGCGCCTGCAGGACGCCTACTGGGCGCTGCACGACGAGCCGCGCTACCGCGACCCGGTCGCGTACTGAGGCGACAGGACGCCAGCGCCCGCCGTCAGAATGCGCCGCATGCCGCCCGAGCCGCTCGCGCCCCTGCTCGATGCCTTGACCGCCGACTACGGCTGGGTGGCCGCGGCCGTGCGGCCGCGACTGCCGCGGGCCCTCTCGGCGTGGCTCGGCTTGCCCTGGCGCGAGCGCTGGCGCTGGCTCGGCCGCAAGGCCGGCGAGCTGCTGCGCGGCGGCAACCGGATCGAAACCCCCGACCGCGTCGTCCTCGAGCGCCAGATCCTGCCGTCGTTCGCCACCGACCCGTCGCTGCGCTCGCTGCTCTTCGTCGGCTGCGGGCGCTACACGCGTCACTACGCGGCGTTGTTCGCGCCTGCCACCGAGCGCTTCCGCACCCTCGACATCGACCCCCGCCGGGCTTGCTTCGGCAACACCGGCCACGTCGTCGCGGCGCTGCAGGACGTCGAGCAGCACCTGCCGGCAGCGAGCCTCGACGGCGTCGTGTGCAACGGCGTCTACGGCTTCGGCATCTACGACCGCGACGAGCTCGCCAAGGCGCTGCGCGCCTCGTTCGCGGTGCTGCGCCCGGGCGGCACCCTCGTGCTGGGATGGAACGACGTCGCCGCCTTCGCGCCGTTCGATCCGCTCGAGGTCGCGCTGGCCGCCGGCTTCGTCCGCGACCCGACGCTGCTCGGCGCGTGGCGGGTGGCGACCGACACGCCGACCCGTCACACCTTCGACACGTACATCCGCGCGGCGGCGGACTGAGCTGAACGGACGAGGGCAGGCCCCGCGCGAAGCCGGGACGGGTGTACGCTCATGCCGTCGCTTTGCCGGCTCATCGCGAAGGGAGCCGTTTGTGAACCGCATGGTCTGGTGGCTGTGCGCTCTGGTGCTTGCCGCCCTCATTGCGCCTGCTCGCGCGGCGGAGGGCGCCAACGTGTTCGTGCTGCGCATCGCCGGCGCCATCGGGCCGGCGACTGCCGAATACGTGGGCCGCTCGCTCGACCACGCCGCTCGTGAACGCGCCCAGCTGGTGGTGCTGGAGATCGACACCCCGGGCGGGCTCGACACCTCGATGCGCAGCATCATCAAGGACATCGTCGCGTCGCCGGTGCCGGTCGCCGCCTACGTGGCCCCGCAAGGCGCACGCGCAGCGAGCGCAGGGACCTACATCCTCTATGCAGCCCACATCGCGGCGATGGCGCCTGCCACCAATCTCGGCGCTGCGACGCCGATCGCGATCGGCATACCGACCCCGGGGAGGGAACCTGAGCCGCCGGGCCGACCGGCGAGCGCCGCCTCGGCAGCCGACACCGGCCACGACACCTCGAGCGCCAAGCGCATCAACGATGCGGCTGCCTATATCCGCAGCCTCGCTCAGCTGCGCGGCCGCGACATCGCGTGGGCCGAGCAAGCGGTTCGGGAGTCGGTCAGCCTGAGCGCGAGCGACGCCCTCGCCCGCAAGGTGATCGACCTGGTGGCCGTCGATGTCGGCGATCTGCTCCGCAAGCTCGACGGTCGCGTGCTCCAGCTCGGCGACTCCGCAGGCAGCAGCGTCAAGCTCGCCACCGCGCGTGCCGTGGTCGTGAAGCTGGAGCCCGATTGGCGAATCCGGCTGCTGTCGGTGATCAGCGACCCGAGCCTGGTCCTGCTCCTGATGATGGTCGGCGTCTACGGCCTGCTGTTCGAGTTCATGAACCCCGGCTTCGTCGCGCCGGGCGTGATCGGCGGCGTCGCGATCCTGCTCGCGCTCTGGGGGCTGCAGATGCTGCCGGTGAACTTCGCCGGGGTGGCGCTGCTCCTGCTCGGCATCGCGTTCTTCGTTGCCGAGGCCTTCTTGCCGAGCTACGGCACGCTCGGCATCGGCGGCGTCGCGGCGTTCGCGTTCGGCGCGCTCCTCCTGATCGACAGCGACATTCCGGGGTTCGGCATCCCGCCGTCGCTCATCGCCATCGTGACGCTCGTTTCGGCCGGGTTCGTCATCGTGGTCGCCGGCATGGCCGCGAAGGCGCGGCGGCGGCCTGTCGTGAGCGGCACGCCGCTGCTGATCGGTGCCATCGGCGAGATCGTCGAGTTCGGCGCGGGCGAGGGATGGGCCACCGTCGCCGGCGAGCGCTGGCGGGTGCGCGCTGCCGAGTCGTTGCACGCCGGTCAACGCGTTCGCATCACCCAGGTCGAGGGCCTCACCCTCGACGTGAGCCCGAGCCCGGACGCAGCAACCTCGCAAGGAGCCTCGCGATGATGGCAGTCCCCATCGGCCTTTCGGCCGTCCTGGTCCTGGTGCTCCTGGTGCTCGCCAGCTCGCTGCGCATCCTGCGCGAGTACCAGCGCGGCGTGGTGTTCCAGCTCGGGCGCTTCTGGCGCGTCAAGGGGCCGGGCCTCGTCGTTCTCATTCCGGGCATCCAGCAGATGGTCCGCATCGACCTGCGCATCGTCGTCGTCGACATTCCGAGCCAGGACGTGATCTCGCGCGACAACGTCACGCTCAAGGTCAACGCCGTGCTGTACTTCCGCGTCGTCGATCCCCAGCGCGCGGTGATCCAGGTCGAGAACTTCCTCGCCGCGACCAGCCAGCTCGCGCAGACCACGCTGCGCACGGTGCTCGGCAAGCACACGCTCGACGAGATGCTCTCGGAGAGGGAGCGGCTGAACCTTGACCTGCAGAAGATCCTCGACAGCCAGACCGATGCCTGGGGGATCAAGGTCAGCAACGTCGAGATCAAGCACGTCGACCTCAACGAAACCATGATCCGGGCGATCGCGCGCCAGGCAGAAGCCGAGCGCGAGCGGCGCGCCAAGGTCATCCATGCCGAGGGCGAGCTGCAGGCATCCGAGAAGCTGGCTCAGGCCGCGGAGATCCTCGCCCGCCAGCCGCAGGCGATCCAGCTGCGCTATCTGGAGACGCTGACCGTGATCGCGGCCGACAAGAACTCGACGATCGTCTTCCCGTTGCCGATGGACATCGTCGCGCCGCTCCTCGAGGCGGCGAAGAGGCTCGCGCCTGCGTCGGCCTGAGGCGGTTTCACCCGCCCCGGAGGCTTCGTTCCAACGAGTCGCGCAGGGCTGCGATCCGCCGGCCCAGGTCGGAAGCTGTTGCAGCGCCGAGATCGGCGCTGATGGCCTCGGCCTCGGCGAGCGCCGCCGTCGCGGCGGCTCGGTCGCCACGCCCGAGCTCGGCGCTTCCTTGCGAGCACAGCAACTTGGCCACGTAGAGGCGGTCGCCGACCTCCCGCAACAGGCGGATGCCCGACGCCAGCGTCTGCAGGCCGACTTCGATCCGGCCATTGCCCAGCAGCAACTCGCCCAGCGTGCCGAGGGCGCCGCCCTCGAAGCGGCGGTTGCCGACTTCGCGATGGATGCGCAGCGCTTCGTCGAGATGGGCCTGCGCAGGCTCGTATTCGCCGAGCGCCATGTGGAGCTCGCCGATCAGCCCCAGCGCGACGCCTTCGCTGCGCCGGTTGCCGGTGTCGCGGTGGATGCGCAGGGCCTCCCGGTAGAGCGCTGCGGCCTCGCGATGCTCGCCTTGCTCGAAGTGGAGCATTCCCAGGTTGCCGAGCGTGATGGCTTCCTGATGCAGGCTGCCGGCCTCGCGGTGAACGATCAACGCGGCATCGTATGCACTGCGTGCTTCGGCGACGTAGCCCAGCTCGTGTTGCAGCGTCGCGAGATTTCCCAGCGCGACGCCTTCGGCCGCGCGATTGCCCACCTCGCGATGCAGCGCCAACGCTGTCTCGTAGCGCGCTGTCGCCTCGGCCATTCGCCCCAGTTCCATCTCCAGATTGCCGAGATTGGCGAGGATCGCGCCGAGCTGCGCCCGGTCGTTCAGCGTCTCGTGCAACGCCAGCGCCTCGTCGAAGGCGCGGCGTGCCTCGTCGGGGTGCCCGTCGCGATGGCGTGCCACGGCGAGGTGCCGCAGGGCCGCTGCCTCGGCGCGAGCGTCCCCCGATCCACGCGCCGTGGCGAGCGCCTGCGCCAGCATCGCGTTGGACGGGTCGACCTTGCCCTCGGAGCGCAAGGCGTGCGCGATGGCGATCTGCACGAGCGCGCGCTGATGGGGAGAAATGCCTTCGGCCCCGACGACGTTCTGCCCGAGGATCGCGGCCAGGCCGAACGGGCCCTGCGCCTCGAGAACGGCGCAGCCAGCGAGATAGCACGCTGCCGACACTCCGGGTTCGCCGCGCTCGATCGCGCGCCGGCATGCCGTGACGAGATTGTCGAGCTCCAGCGCCAGCGTCTGGCGCCGGCCGACGCCGCCGTGCCGGAGCAGCGAGCCCAGGGCAGCGTCGCTGCCGAATCCGGCGAAGTAGCGACCGTGCCGCTGCGTGGCGTCATCGACGGCTCGGTCTCCGAACGTCCACAGCTTTTGTCGGGCGTATTCGTGAATGCTCAGGTACATGCCGAAGAAAGGCTCCGCGAGGTCCAGGTGGGTGGGCGCCTTGGGCAGCCACGCGCGGAGCAGGCACTTGTCGACGAGCGACTGGATCGCCTCCAGCACGGCCGGCGCCTCGCTCCAGTCGCCGAGTGCCAGGACCGCTTCGGCCGCTTCGAGGGTGAAGCCGCCGTCGAACACGGAGCATTGGGCCAGGGCTGCCTGCTCCCACGGCGCGAGCAGATCCCAGCTCCAGTCGATCGCGGCCTTGAGGGTCGCCTGGCGCGCGGCGACCCCTCGTGCGCCGGCCAGCAACGTGAACCGGTCCTTCAACCGTTCGACGATCTGGGCCGGCGACATCACCCGGACGCGCGCCGCCGCCAGCTCGATCGCCAGCGGAAGCCCGTCGAGCAGCCGCACGATCTCGGCAACGGCGGGCCGGCTCTTCGAATCGAGGACGAAGTCCGGTTGCTGCGCGCGGGCCCGGACCTCGAACAGCGCCACCGCGTCGTCGGCCAGGGTCAGTGGATCGATGGGGTCGACGATCTCGCCGGCGAGGCGAAGTCGCTCGCGGCTGGTGACGGCGAAGTGGGCTTGCGGGGCGCGATCCAGCCAGTTCCCGAGGGTCGCTTGCGCGTGCGCCTGCACCTGCTCGAAGTTGTCGAGGATCACGAGGCACCGTCCGCGTCCGGCGATGGCGTGACCCAGCTGCGCGCTGGCGTCTCCCTTGCTCAAGGGCACTCCCAGGGCGAGCGCAACCACGAAGTGGATTCCCTCGAGGCTGCGCGCCTCCGACAGGTCGCAGAAGTACACGCCGCCAGGCCATTCGCCGAGCCAGGCCATCGCATAGCGCCGTACCAGGCGGGTCTTGCCCGTGCCGCCGGGGCCCAGCAGCGTCAGCAGCCGGGTGCCGGCCTCGAATCGCTCGGCGAGCCGACGCAATTCGACCTGGCGACCGACGAAGGCATCCCGCTCCGGAGTCAGGTTGTGGCGCACGTCGCGGACCGGCCGCCACAACTCGCCGACGCGCACCACGCGGTAGGCCTTCTCGCCGTCGGCCGGGGGCGGGCAAGCTGCCGAGGGCTCGGCCATCTCGGCCACCTCGATCGGTTCCTCGATTCCCTTGAACCGGTAATGGCCGTGCCGATGCAGTCGCTGGCCCTCGAGCACCGCATCGTCGACGGCTTGCGCCGTGGTCGCGCTGAGCAGCGTCCGTCCGCCACCGGCAAGGGCCATCATCCGTGCGGTGAGAGGCTTGGCAAGGCCGTCGACCTCCACCGGCTTGGCGCCGCGCATGACCTCATCGGACGGGTTGTGGCGCAGCGTGACCGGCCCGCAGTGCAGCCCCACGCGGGCTTGCAGACCCAGTTCGGCGACGAGGCGGTGATACCCGGCTGCGAATCGCACGGCATCGCCGGGCCGCTGGAAGAGGAGAAAGAACCCGTCGCTGCGGTCGATTTCTCGACCCGCGTGAAGCGCGATCAGGCGGCGAGCGCGTTGGTCATGCTCTGCCCACAACATTGCGGCCCGAGCGTCGCCGAGGCGCTCGACGAGCGCCGTGCTGTCGACCACGTCGGCCAAGAGCAGGGTGTGCTCGCCCACAGGGCACCCTTCTCGAAATGACGCACTTCTTCGAAGATCGTAGCAGCCGCCACCGCCTTGCCGGCACTCGGTCGATCGAAGGGAGAAGTCTCAAGCGTCCGGGATGCGCTCCACGTCCTCCAGCCATACCGTCGCCTCCGAGTCGCTCGGCGCGCGCCAGTCGCCGCGCGGCGAGAGCGATCCGCCCGAGCCGACCTTGGGCGCGTTCGGAACGGCGGAGCGCTTGAACTGGCTGGTCTTGAAGAAGCGCCAGCAGAACGTGCGCAGGTGCTTCTTGATCTCGGCGAGCGTATAGGCGTTGCGCTGCACGTCGGGCGCGTCGGGCCAGAGCCCCGTGCTCGCGTCGTGCCAGGCCGTCCAGGCCAGGAACGCGACCTTGGTCGGCGCGTAGCCGTAGCGCAGGATCTGGTAGAGGTGGAAGTCCTGCAGCTCGTACGGGCCGACGCTCGCCTCGCTGCTCTGCTCGGGCTTGCCCTTGGTTGCGGCATTGCCGTCGCCGGGGACGAGCTCGGGGCTGATGGTCGTCGCCAGGATCTCGTCGAGCACGGGGTCGTCGCCGCGCTCGACCGAGCCGCTCGCCGCGACCCAGCGGACGAGGTGCTTGATCAGCGTCTTGGGGACGCTCGCGTTGACGTTGTAGTGCGACATGTGGTCGCCGACGCCATAGGTGCACCAGCCGAGCGCGAGCTCCGAGAGGTCGCCGGTGCCGACGACGAAGCCGCCGTTGAGGTTGGCGAGCCGGAACAGGTGGCTGGTGCGCTCGCCCGCCTGCACGTTCTCGAACGCGATGTCGTAGACCTTCTCGCCGCGCGCGTAGGGATGGCCGATGTCCTTCAGCATCTGCAGGCAGCTCGGCTTGATGTCGATCTCCTGCGCGCTGCAGCGCACCGACGCCATCAGGCGCTTGGCCTGGTCGAGGGTGCGCGTCGTCGTCGCGAAGCCGGGCATCGTGTAGGCGAGGATGTCGCTTCGCGGCAGCCCGGCGCGGTCCATCGCCGCGGCGCAGACGAGCAGGGCGTGCGTCGAGTCGAGGCCGCCCGAGATGCCGATGACGAGCTTCTTGCCGCCGACCGCGTTGAGCCGCTGCAGCAGCGCATTGACCTGGATGTTGTAGACCTCCATGCAGCGCTCGTCGAGCGTCGCCGGGTCGGAGGGCACGTACGGGAAGCGCTCGACCCGGCGCTGCAGCGCGAGCGGGAATTGCGCCGGCAGGCTCAGCTCGAACGGCACGCGGCGAAAGGCGCACACGCGCTGCTCGTGCTTCTCGACCGAATAGCCGAACGAGTTCTGGCGCATCCGCTCGCGCGAGACGCGCTCGAGGTCGACGTCGGCGCTGATGAAATGCGAGCCGGTGACGAAGCGCTCGGATTCGGCGAGCAGGTCGCCGCTCTCGTAGATGAGCGCCTGGCCGTCCCAGCCGAGGTCGGTCGTCGATTCGCCGAGCCCGGCCGACGAGTACAGGTAGGCGGCGAGGCAGCGCGACGACTGCAGGCTGACCAGCCGGTGCCGGTAGTCGGACTTGCCGATCGTGATGTTCGATGCCGACAGGTTGACGAGCACCGTCGCGCCGGCGAGCGCGGCGTAGCTCGAGGGCGGGATCGGCACCCAGACGTCCTCGCAGATCTCGCAGGCGATCTTGAGGAGCGGCAGGTCGGGCGTCTCGAAGATCAGGTCGGCGCCGAACGGGACGTCGGCGTCGAGCAGGCGCACGGTCGTCGACACCGCGGTGTCGCCGGCCTGGAACTGGCGCGCTTCGTAGAACTCGCCGTAGTTCGGCAGGTAGGTCTTGGGCACGACGCCGAGGACGCGGCCGTTGCCGACCACCGCGGCGCAGTTGAAGAGGCGGTGATCGACGCGCAGCGGCACGCCGACGATGGCGATCGCGGCAATTGAAGCGGTCGCTTCGGCGACGCGCCCGAGCGCAACCTCGCAGGCGTCGAGCAGGGCGCGCTGGTGGAACAGGTCGTCGCAGGTGTACGCGGAGAGCCCGAGCTCGGGGAAGGCGACCGCGACCGCGCCCTGCGCCGCGCCCTGCTCGAGCATCTTGATCGTCTCGCCGGCGTTGTAGGCCGGGTCGGCGACGCGGATGCGCGGCACTGCGACGGCGACGCGCGCGAAGCCGTGGCGGTAGGGGTTGAAGAAATCGATGTCCGGGGAACGCACTGCCGGCTCCTTCTGCGGCGGCCAAGGGGGATATCGTGGCACGTCTGGTGAATGTCGGTGCCGCGCTGTCGTTTCTTGAGGACGCGAGGCCGCGGGCGCACCCGCGGCCGCGAGGGAATCGAAAGGAGCGTTTGCATGCTGCAGATCTGGGGCCGCCTCAGCTCGATCAACGTCCGCAAGGTCGTCTGGTGCGCACAGGAGCTCGGCCTCGCGTTCCAGCGCACCGACGCGGGCCGCCAGTTCGGCATCGTGCAGACGCCCGCCTATCGCGCCCTCAATCCGAACGGGCTCGTGCCGACGATCGAAGACGACCAGGAGGCAGGAGGCGGTCGGCTTCGGCTCTGGGAGTCGAACGTGATCGTGCGCTACCTGTGCGCGCGTCACTCCGCAGGTGATCTCTACCCCGAGCCGCTTGCGGCGCGCTTCGATGCCGAGCGCTGGATGGACTGGCAGCAGACGACGCTCAACCCCGCCGGTCGCGAAGCGTTCATGCAATGGGTGCGCACGTCCTCCGAGCGCCGCGATGCCGCCGCCGCGGCGCGATCGGTGCAGGCGACCGAGCCGCTCCTCGCCCTGCTCGAAGGTCATCTGGCGGCGCGGGCGTGGATGCGCGGCGACCGCTTCACGATGGCCGACATCCCGATCGGCTGCGAGCTGCACCGCTGGTTCGGCCTGCCCGGCGATCTCTACGCCCGGCCGACCTGGCGGAACCTCGAGCGCTACTTCGCGGCGCTGCGCGACCGGCCGGCGGCGCGCGGCATCCTCGATCTGCCACTGGAGTGAGCTCGCTCGGGAAGGCGGCCTACGCTGACGACAGCTGTCTCCCGACGGACCTCGCTGCGGGCCGACGCGATGATGAGCGTCGAGGAGATCGCCATGGAAAAGACCGCCGAGCAGCTCTACACCGACCTCCTGCGCCAGCTCGCCAACCCGAGCGCCATCCAGCCCGCCGTCCTCGCCGACACCTTCCGCGACGTCGAGCGGATGCACTCGATGGGCCACATCACCGATTGGCAGCTGCACAACGCCCGCGAGGCGTACGCGAAGACGATCGAGCGTGACCCGCGCGAAGGCGCGCCGCGGTCGCCCGAGACGCGGGCCGACGAGCGCGGCTGATCGAGCGGCGCACCGACGCGACCGCGCGGTCAATTCCGACAGCGGCCGTGCGCGCGACTGCGGAGGATCGGCATTCCAATCGACCGCGAGCGAAAGACAACTCTGCGCAGGAGAACCCCATGAAGGAAAAGACGACCGATCCCCACCCGCTGAGCGACCTCGCCTACGACTGGATCACGCTGATCCAGAACAAGGCGCAAGCGCTCAACGCCTACGACCAGTACATCCAGGACGCCGAGCAGGCCAAGTCTCCCGAATGCGCTGCCTTCTTCCGCAAGGTGCACGACGCGGACAAGGCGCAGCTCGCCGAAGCGAGGGAGCACCTGGTCGCGGTCCTTCAGGGCAAGATGGGCAACGGCTGACGCACGAGGTCAGCGTCCGGACCCGGCATCGGCGCCGCCGGCTGCCTCGTCGTCGACCGCCTTCTGCACCGCGCGATAGAACGCCTCGCGCGCGGCGCTGGCAACGCGGTCGGTCGCACCGCCCGCCCAGTTGGCGTTCGAGGCGATGACGAGCTTGCGTCGGGGGTCGATGAAGATTCCCTGGCCGAAGATGCCGCGCGCGGCGAAGGTGCCGTCGCTGTAGGTCCACCACTGGTAGCCGTAGCCGCGTCCGGGCTGGCCGGTGGCGACGCGCTCGCTCGTCGCTTCGGCGAGCCAGCCCTCGGGAACGATGCTGTCGCCGCCGGCGCGCGCGCCGTTCAGGATGAAGACGCCGAAGCGCGCGAAGTCCCGAGTCGCTGCCTGGAGGCAGCAGCCGCTGATCTCGTTGCCGCTGCGGTTGACGATCCAGGTCGCCTGCTGCTCCATGCCGGCCGGGACCCAGATCTTTTCCGAGAGGTAGGTCGCCAAGGGCTTGTTCGTCGCGCGTCCGAGCAGGACGCCGACCAGGTTGGTCTCGCCGGTGCTGTAGTGCCAGCGCGTTCCGGCCGGTGCTTCGCGCGGCAGTCGGCGCAGGTAGCTCACGAGCGCGTCGACGCCTTCCTCCGGCGTGTGCTTGTTGAACTGCGCGACGTCGGAATTCGGGTCGGCGTAGTCCTCGTTCCAGCGCACCCCCGAGGTCATCGTCAGCAGCTGGCGGATGCTGACGTCGTCATAGGCCGAGCCCTTCATCTC
>Ga0207641_10000611_pt1 | contig 39140 bp, 33 predicted proteins | sample KBSSwiS62_FD_184306 | JGI IMG/M metagenome (GOLD analysis project Ga0207641, IMG submission 184306) | Switchgrass rhizosphere microbial communities from Kellogg Biological Station, Michigan, USA - KBS Switchgrass S6-2 (SPAdes) (version 2) | ecosystem: Host-associated > Plants > Roots >... | reverse complement strand
AATGCCCGCATGGACATTCGGCCGTCGGAGCGCAGTTCGCGAATGATGGCTCGATCCGTGTCGTCGAGCGCGGCCGGTCGTCTGGGCATGCCCGTGTTTGACGGGCCTTTGCTGGACATACGGTCCAGATTAGCCATGGGAACGGCTATCTGTCTGCAGATAACGCTGGATTCTAGAACAATGGCTTGACCGCTCGCACACTGTGCCTATGACTGCCGTCAGCTCCGCTCGACTGCTGCCCACCGACGAACCACGCTGCCTCATAGACAGCGATGGTTGCGCGCACGCCGACCTCGGCCACAACGACGACACCCGGCTGCCCTCAGACGTCGTGCTCCTGCACCTCTACCGGCGAATGGTCATCGGACGGCGATTCGACGCCCAGGCCACCGCCCTGACCAAGCAGGGGCGCCTCGCCGTCTATCCGTCCTCGCATGGCCAGGATGCCTGCCAGGTCGGCACCGTCGCGGCGATGGCGGACCGAGACTGGCTGTTCCCGACCTACCGCGACAGCGTCGCCATGATCAGTCGTGGCATCAACCCGGTCGAGGTCCTGACCCTGCTGCGCGGAGACTGGCATTGCGGCTATGACCCTTACCTGCACCGGACCGCTCCGCAGTGCACACCGCTGGCCACCAACACCTTGCACGCGGTCGGCCTGGCCCATGCCGCTCGTCAGGCCGGCGAGGACACCGTGGCCGTGGCCATGCTCGGTGACGGCGCCAGCAGCGAAGGCGACACCCATGAGGCACTCAACATTGCCGCTGTCTGGCAAGCTCCGGTCGTTTTCGTCGTCCAGAACAACGGGTACGCGATCTCGGTGCCGCTGGCCAAGCAGAGCCACGCGCAATCCCTGGCCCACAAAGGGATTGGCTATGGCATGCCCGGCCTGCTCATCGATGGCAACGACGCGGCCATCGTCTATGCCGCGGTCAGCGAAGGCATTGCCCGAGCTCGCCGCGGCGGTGGCCCGACCCTGATCGAAGGGATCACTTATCGCATCGAGGCCCATACCAATGCCGACGATGACCGCCGCTACCGGCAGAGTTCGGAAGTAACGGCGTGGCTGGCCAAGGATCCGATCGAGCGACTACAGAAGTACTTGCAGAACAAGGGCATTCTGTCCGACGCCGACATCGCGTCGGTTCGCGAGGACGCCGACATCCGTGCCGGCCGATTGCGCGAGGCCATGAACGCCGCCCCGGCGTTGGACCCGGCCGAGCTCTTCGAGCACGTCTACGTCGAGCCGACCCGCAACCTGCGCCGGCAGTCACGCTGGCTCGGCGAGGAGCTGGCGGCGGACCGCCGGCCATGACCGCGCAACCGGCCGACGCCGAGCTGAGCATGGCGGCGGCCCTCAATCGATCACTGTCCGATGCGTTGCGTGAGGACGCCCGGGTTGTGGTGTACGGCGAGGATGTAGCAACGTTGGGCGGCGTTTTCCGGGTTACTGCCGGGCTGGCCGATGAGTTCGGCGAACGACGGGTCTTCGACTCGCCCCTGGCCGAATCGGGCATCGTCGGCACGGCCATCGGCATGGCCATGAACGGACTTCGTCCGGTGGTCGAGATGCAGTTCGACGCGTTCTCCTACCCCGCCTTCGAGCAGATCACCTCACACCTGGCCAAGATGCACAACCGCACCCGCGGACGGATCAGGCTGCCGATCGTGATCCGCGTGCCTTTCGGTGGGGGCATCGGTGGCGTCGAGCATCACAGCGATTCCTCCGAGGCCTACTGGGTGCATACGCCGGGCCTCAGGGTCGTGGCGCCGGGGACGGCTTCGGATGCGTACTGGCTGCTACGCCAGGCGATCAACTCCGATGATCCGACGATCTTCCTGGAACCCAAGCGTCGCTACTGGTCGACCGAGACGATGTCCGCGGCGCCGGCGGCCGACTTCGACCGCGCGCTGGTTCGACGAGGCGGAAGCGACGCCACCTTGATCGCCTACGGTGCGATGATCGACACCTGTCTACAGGCCGCCGAAGCCGCCGTCGAAGTCGGTCTGAACATCGAGGTGATCGACCTGCGGACGCTGTCCCCGCTCGACGATGACACTCTGGTCGAGTCGGTGCGAAAGAGCGGGCGGGCGGTGGTCGTCCATGAGGCCGCGGGTTTCGCCGGCTTCGGCGCCGAGATCGCCGCCCGAGTAACCGAACGATGCTTTCATCAGCTCCACGCGCCGATCGGACGCGTCACCGGTCTGGATATCCCCTATCCGCCACCGATGCTCGAGCAGCACTACCTGCCCTCGGTCGACCGAATTCTGGACGCCATCGAGCGGCTGCAGTTCGACGACACGGTGGTGATGCCCCGTGCCTGAATTTCGCTTGCCCGATCTGGGCGAAGGTCTCGTCGATGCCGAGATACTGACCTGGCTGGTGTCAGTGGGCGACGAGGTTCAAGTCGACCAACCGGTGATCGAAGTCGAAACGGCCAAGGCCTCGGTGCAGATTCCGGTCCCGTTCTCCGGCCGGGTCTCGGCCCTCCACGGAGCGCCCGGCGAGCGGATCGCCGTCGGATCACCGTTGATGAGTGTGGAAACAGTGTCGGCCAACGTGCTGGTTGGCTACGGACCGGCCGACGGATCGCCCCGCCGAGCGCGGCGCTCGTCGATCAAGAAGAGCTTTGCGTCCTACGAAGACGCCCGGACTGCGCAGCCCGATACCCAACCAGCCGTAATCTCACCCGTCGTGCGCAAGTTGGCCCGCGATCGGGGTCTCGATCTGCGCCAGCTCTCGGCCAGCGATCCCTCCGGAGTGATCCGGCGGGCCGATGTCGAGCGGGCCGATGTCGGGCGGGCCGACGTCGAGCGGGCCGACGACGGGCGGCCCAACGACGGCAGCGGCATCGAACGGATACCACTCACCGGCGTCCGCCGGCTGGCTGCCGATCGATTTACCCAGTCACGGCGAGAGATTCCTGAAGCCACCGTCTGGGTAGACGTTGATGCGACCCGCCTCGTACAGGCCCACCGAGACCTCGACCTGAGCCTGCTGTCCTTGATCTCGCGCTTGTGCATCGCCGGACTCAAACGCTTCACCCAGCTGAACAGCCGAGTCGGGAGCGAGGCAATCGAGCTGTTGCCGCAGGTGAATCTCGGCTTCGCCGCTCAGACCGACAAGGGCTTGATGGTGCCGGTCATTCCCGGCGCCGACCGCCTCAGCACGCGGCAACTCGCCGCGGCCCTGGCCGAGCGAGCCGCGGCCGCTCGCGCCGGCACGTTGACTCCTCGCGACCTGAGCGGCGGCACGTTCACCGTGAACAACTACGGCGTATACGGAGTGGACGGATCGGCAGCGATCATCAACTACCCCGAGGTAGCGATGCTGGGCATCGGTCGGATCTTCGAGCGGCCGTGGGTGTACGAGGGGTCAGTGGCTGTTCGGCAGGTCAGCCAGCTCACGCTGGTCTTCGATCATCGGGCGTGCGACGGCGCCGTAGCGGGGGGCTTCCTGCGTTACGTCGCCGACTGCGTCGAGAACCCGGTCATGGCCCTCGCCGACCTGTAGCGAGCGGACCGAGTTACCTTCTCAGCATGACTTCCGCCGACTTCATTGCCGGACTGCCCAAGGCTGAGTTGCACGTACATCACATCGGATCGGCCTCTCCCCGCATCGTCGCCGAGCTGGCCGCTCGCCATCCGGCGGCCGGTGTGCCGGCTTCGGAGGAACTGCTGGCCGACTACTTCACCTTCCAGGACTTCGGTCATTTCATTCAGGTTTATCTGTCGGTGGTCGACCTGATTCGCGACGCCGAGGACGTTCGCATGCTTACCTACGAGATCGCGCGCGACATGGCCGAGCACACGATCCGCTACGCCGAGTTGACGATCACTCCGTATTCGTCGGTCCATCGTGGCATCGCCGCCGAGGCGTTCCTGGAGGCGATCGAAGACGCCCGGGTTGCCGCCGAACGCGACCTCGGCGTGATGCTTCGGTGGTGCTTCGACATCCCCGGTGAGGCCGGGATCCCGTCAGCCGAGCTGACGGCTCACTTGGCCACCGAAATGACTCCGCCCGGGCTGGTGTCATTCGGTCTCGGTGGTCCTGAGATCGGTGTGCCGCGGGCCCAGTTCAAGCCGTTCTTCGACCAGGCTCGCGCGATCGGACTGCACTCGGTTCCGCACGCCGGCGAGACCACCGGGCCGGACACCATCTGGGACGCGATCACGCTGTTGGGAGCCGAGCGCATCGGGCACGGCACCTCCTCGGTGCGCGACCCGGAGCTGCTGGCGTATCTGGCCGAGAACCGGATTGCCCTGGAAGTGTGCCCGACGTCGAACGTGGCTACCCGCGCCGTTGCTTCGATCGCCGAACATCCCTTGCCGGACATGGTGAAAGCCGGTGTCATCGTCACCATCAACAGCGATGACCCACCGATGTTTTCCACCGACATCAACCGCGAGTACGCGATCGCGGCCGAGCTACTGGATCTCGACGAAATCCAGCTCGGCGGGTTGGCCAAGGACGCGGTAGAGGTCTCGTTCGCTCCGCCGGAGGTGAAGCTGGCGCTGCGGACGGAGATCGATTCCTACGTCGCCGGCTACCTCGTTGCGCAGGGCTAGCGGCAACTCGCTGCTCACCACGAGACCGAGCAGGCATCGGTAACGGACGACGGCCGCCAACCACACGACACCACCGAGCAACCAGAACGGCTCGTAGGCGAAAGCACAGAAGCGGTCGTTCGTGCTCAGGGGCTGGTCAAGAGCCACCCGCACGGCCAGGAACAGGTAGTTGAGCAGTGCGTGCCACACCATCACCGAGGCGGCGACCGAGGCCCCGATGAAGATCCATCGTTGGTAGCCGCCAGTCAGACGCCAGGCGAGAAGGGCCGCCCCCACACCGCCCGGGATCGCGATTACCTCCGTCAATAACGGGGTGGGCCCACCGATACCGCCGCCGAGCGTCCAGTACAGGTGGACTGCCGCGAAGATCGCGGCCCAGACGGTGGCGAGCACAGCCGCCGGATTGGTCGGCCATCCCAACTGAGGCTCAGTACCCCGAGTCGGTGGGATCAGCAGACGTTTCGCCATAGTGCGAAGGTAGGCCGGCGTAGCTGGCTGAGGATCGGGGATTTCCCCCTATCCGACCCTGAGATCAGGACGTCAAAGAGCAGAGCCCGGCCGGTGGTGTCCGTCCGAGCCCTGCTCTTGGCATCGCCTTGGTGAGTTCGCGTCCGGTTAGTCGGCCGGGCCCGTCCCCAGGGTCACGGTCGCAATGTGCGACGAACCGGAGCTGTCGGCCCAGGTGAGCTTGACGTGCTGGCCCGGCTCGAGTCCGGCCATGACCTGAGCCAGCTGGGTCGAGCTGGTCACTGCGGTGCCGTTGACCGAAGTCACCGAGTCCCCCGCGACCAGTCCGGCCTTGGCCGCGGCGGATCCGTCGACGACACCGCCGATAGCGACTCCAGCACCGGGGGCCGGGGTGCTCGAGAGCTGCACGCCGAGGAACGCCGGGTACCCGATGTGAATAGTGCTGGTATCGACGCCGCTCTCGATCTGATCGGCTATGGATGTGGCCTTGGCGATCGGGATCGCGAAACCGGTCGTCCCGGTGCCGCCTCGTCCGGTGTCAGCCGCGGTGTCGATGCCGATTACCTTGTCCGAGGCGTTGTAGAGCGGTCCACCCGAGTCGCCAGCCTTGATGTTGGCGTTGACCTGGATCATCCCGGTCAGCTGTTCGGAGTTGCTGCCGTTACCGTCCGAGGCGGTGATCGACTGGTTCAGGGCGGTCACCGTTCCGGCGGCCGCGCTCGGCGTTCCACCGACGCCGCCCGCGTTGCCGACGGCGGTCACGGCGTCTCCGACGGCGACCTTGCTCGAATCGCCGAGGTTGGCGGTGGCCAGGCCGCTGGCGTCCTTGAGCTGTATCACCGCGATGTCGTCGGTCGGATCGGTGCCGACAACCGTTCCGGTGTACTGCTTGCCGGAGCTCACGATCGTGACCTTGATGCTGGTCGATCCTTCGACCACATGGTTGTTCGTGAGTATCTCGCCACCGGAGGTCAGCACGATGCCGGTGCCGGCCGCCTTTCCGGAGCCGAAGTTCAGCACCGTGTCAATGTCGACGACGCCTACCTGCTGGGTAACGGTTGCTTGGGCCCTCTGGCCGGATGAGCTGCCGCCAGAACCGTTCCCGAAGCCGTTGTCACCGCCGAAGCCGTTGCCGAATCCACCCCTGGAGCCGCTGGAGCCGCTATCGTCCGGGCCGCCGTTATTGCCTTCACCCAATCCGTTGCCGTTGGAGAACGGGCTCAACTGCGAGTTGGGGTTGGTGGCTGAGGTGGGAGTCGACGAATCGTTTGAATTACCGACGTGGGTGGCGACGATACCGACCGCAGCCGCCGTAACAGCAGCGGCCGAAATCGATCCGACCAGCGCCCGCCGGTGCTTGCGTGTCTTGGCGGCCGCGGATGGCGGCGGCACCGGAGGCGCCCAGAAGTGCGGGTCATAGGTCGGCTGGCCGGGCTGACTCGGGTAGCCGTAGGGACCGGGCTGGCCGAACTGGCTGGGCTGGGTGGAATAGCCGTAGGGCGTTGGTCCCCAGTAGCCGGGCTGCGGCGTCGTCGGGTAGTCCGCACCCGCGGCCGGGCCGGTCGGCGACTGCTCTTGCGGGCCGGTCGGCGGCTGCTCGGCGGGTCGGCTGCCGCCTTCGTTGTCTTCATACATCGTGGGACCCTCGTCCTTCATCTCGCTGCTGACTACGAGAGAACCGTCTCCACCTCACCGTCTCCTTTGAGGGAACACAGAGATTCCTGTGAACGACGAACCTTGAGGATCGCGCCCGCCGAGCGGACACTGAAGTCATGGGCCCCGGCCTGATCGATGCCGAGACCGTCGGCACCGTACTCACCGTCGTCGCGTTGATCGGACTTCCGGTCGTCGCGGCCTTTGCACTGTTCAGCGATCGATCACCATCCGAGCGCTGGCGGCGGGCGAAGCCCATGCCGTCCTCGCGGCCGATCGAACTGCTGTCCGCCGACCTGCGTCGACTGCACAATCGCCTGGAGACGACCGAGAACGACCCGGAATCCAGTGGCAAAGGGCTCAAATTGCGGGCCATTCGACGGGCCTACGTCGATTGCCTGTGCGCGGCCGGCCAGGAGCTCGAGGTATCAGCGTTACCTCGCATAGAACCGCGTGAACTGGTTCCACAATCCGAGGTTTACCGGCTGGAATCGGAGCTTCGCCGGCGCGGATTGGAAGTGCGAGAGCCGGCTGGCCGCTGAGTTCAGCAACGCGTGTTGCACACACCGGCAGGTACGGTGTCGCGGTGAGCTGGTTGACCGATCCGTCCGATTCCGATTGGGAAGCCGAGGCCGCCCCACCGCGCAAGAGCCACGCCAGACTGGTGGTGGCGATCGTCGCTGGATGGTTGGTCGTAAGCCTTCTCGTGCTGGCCGGGTTGATTTTGTTCCGCGGAACGAATGACGCCAAGGACAACAAGGCGGCGCGGACCGCATCCGGCTCCGGCCAAGGCTCGACAGCTGGCTCGACGGCCGGTTCGGCGACCACCGGTCCGACGGCTGCCGCGGCATTGCCCGATGGGTGGGTGGCCCGAAAGGTCGACGATCAAACCAACTGCGCCGCTCACTCGTACGGAAAAGTCGCGCAGTTCTTCGCCAAGACGCCCTGCGTGTCAGTGCACCGGGTGCTCGCCACCACTACGAGCGGGGGCCGGCCGGCGGTCATCGCGACCAATACGGTCACCTTTGCCACGGCAACCCAGGCCACCCAATATCTGGCCCTGGTCACCTCGGACGGGACCGGGAACATCAACGATCTGTTTCGCGAGGGGATCGTGGTTTCCGGCGTAAAGAAGCTGCCGAATTCAGCCTTTGCCTCCAAGCAATCGGGGACCGTGGTCCGCGTGGCTGAGGCCGCCTATCTCACCGGAGCCTCCCACTTCGACGATGCTGGCCTTCACTCCCTCGCCGAAGCGGGCCTGGAGAACTAGCGGGCTACTGACGGACCTCGTGCGGTGCCCGATCTCCACGATCCCGTCCGATGTGTTGCCAATGTGAGCTATTTGGTTACCCTTTGTGATCAACCCTCTACAGATAGTGATAGTTAAGGCGCGTTTCCGGGCTCTCGTGGCAGCGGTCGCGACCCTTGTCGCCGTTGCACTGCGGGCTAGGCGCGTCCGCGCTACCCGAACAGCGTCGGTTGATCGGACAGCGCGCCTTCGATGACCAACATGCGGCGCTTGGTCGCCGATCCGCCGGGCGCGGAGAATCCGCCGAGCTGACCATCGGCCCCGAGGACCCGATGGCACGGCACCACGATGGGCACCGGGTTACGCCCCAGAGCCTGTCCGACGGCCTGAGCCGCGTGCGGTTCGCCGATCCGACGGGCAACTTCGCCGTAGGTCAGCGTTCGCCCGGCCGGGATCGATCGGGTCACCTGATATACCCGACGGTCGAAATCCGGGATGGATCCCCAATCGAGCGGAATGTCGGCCAGACCGTCGTCCTGCCCATCGGTCAACAGCCGGCGCATGGCTTGCATGGCGTCCTGCACTGTTGGTGGCGGTGACATTTCGACCGCGTCACCCTCGCGCATCATGCGAGCGCGGGTGGCACCCGGCGTGCGGCCCGGAAGCTGTACGCCGCGCACGGTGACGGCCTCATCATCGCCGTCCCAGCTCACACCGCACTGGCCGATCGGCGTATCGAACAAGGCAAAACTGACCATGATGACGTCAGTGTAAGTCGGCGGTCTGACATCGCAGAGCCGCATCGGCGCACGCCGGTCGACCGCATACTGGATGCATGATCTCGGTCGACCTGGCGCGCCGCCTGCGGGATGCCGGAGTGCGCTGGACGCCGGTGTCCGGCGATCGCTTCGTGGTGACCGATCGCGACATGGACAACGACGTCTTCGTGCTCTCGGACATGACGATCGAAGTTCATCGCCTGCCCGAGGGCGAAGTGATCGGATTCAACGGGACGACCGAGTGGGCCCTGGACAGCGTCGAGAGCAGCAATGCCCTGTGGCTGCCGAGGGAATCGCAGTTGCGCGAGCTGCTGGCCGGCTGCTTCCAGCGGCTCGAACGGGGTCCGGAGGAATGGTGGCTGACGGTGGCGGTCAACGATCGGACGGTTGAGCTGGGCGACCCCGACGTGGAGCAGCTGTACGGTCGCGCGCTGCTCGAACTGCTGACCGGGTGACGGCGGGCGTGTGAAAGACTCCTGAGCAGGAGGGTTCGCATAGTGGCCGAGTGCATCCGCCTTGAAAGCGGAAGATGGGAAACCATCCGCGAGTTCGAATCTCGCACCCTCCGCTCCCCCTCTCATCCCCCGCTCCCCCCTCTCCGCCCGTTCCCCCCGCTCCCCCTCCCCCCTCATGATCATCTGTAGGTTTTGGGGCTTATAACAGCCAAAACCTACAGATGATCATCTACGGGGGTGGTGGAATGGCCACCCGGCGGAATCGGCGGAACCGGCGTAAGCGGGACGGCCAGCCACAGAGCCGTGCTGGGACACGCAAGTCCTGGCCGCCTGGCATGCTCGGGCAATGACCGCTTCGCTACCGGGCCGCGACCGACTCGCCATCGACACCGTAACCGGACGCGGAGCTCTGGCCACGACCATCCTGGCCTCCGGAATGGTGTTCCTGGACAGCACGATCGTCAACGTAGCCACTCGCCGGATCGGGATCGAGTTCGATTCGAGTTTCTCCAGCCTGCAGTGGGTGCTCAACGGCTACACGCTGGCCCTAGCCGCGCTGATCCTGCTCGGCGGCTCCCTCGGAGATCGCTTCGGCCGCCGCAAGATCTACCTGATCGGTATCGCCTGGTTCGCGGCCGCCTCCCTGTTGTGTGCCATCGCCCCGAGCGTCGGCATCCTGATCGCGGCCCGAGTCCTGCAGGGCATCGGGGGCGCCCTGCTCACACCCGGCTCGCTCGCCCTGATCCAAGCGTCCTTCCGGGCCGAGGACACTGCCCGCGCTGTCGGCATCTGGTCCGGCATGAGCGGAGTGGCCACGGCCGTGGGACCGCTTCTCGGCGGCTACCTCGTCCAGCACGTGTCGTGGCGTTGGGCCTTCGCAATCAACCTGCCCTTCGCGGTCGCCGCCATCTACCTCGGACTGCGCTTCGTACCGGAATCACGCAGCGAAGAGCATCGGGCTGGGCGCCTCGATCTCGTTGGCACCCTGTTGATCAGCCTGGCTCTGGCTGGCTTGACGTACGGGACGACCCGAGCCGGTGACAACGGCTGGGGCGGTGAGCCGATCATTCTGACCGTGATCGGGGCCGCCCTTTTGATCGTCTTCGTCTTCGTCGAGTCGCGCCTGTCCAACCCGATGTTGCCGCTGACATTGTTCACGAATCGCGTGTTCAACGGGTCGAACATCATGACGTTCATGACCTACGGCAGCTTGTCGGCCGTGCTGTTCCTGTTCGTGCTGCTGCTGCAGGTTGCCGGCGGTTACGGACCGCTAGCCGCCGGTTTGGCGACCCTGCCCTTGACCATCCTGCTGCTCTTCGGCTCACCACGAGCCGGCGCCCTGTCGGTCAAGTTAGGTCCGAGGCTGCCGATGTCCATCGGCCCGCTGCTGGCCGCGGCCGGAATCGTGCTCACCGCGCGGGTCGATCAACAGCGCCATAACTACCTGGTGGACGTACTACCGGGAATCGCCTTGTTCGGAATAGGAATGACGACCCTGGTGGCGCCGCTGGTGTCCACCGTGATGGGCGCCGCCCCGGCCGATGAGGTGGGTATCGCATCCGGAGTGAACAACGCCGTCGCCCGGTCGGCCGGGCTGTTGGCGATCGCGATCATCCCTCCGCTGGCCGGGTTGACCGGCGAGAAATATCGGGTGGCTTCCGACATGGTGCACAGTTACCGGATCAGCGTGGTGATCTGCGCGGTCATTCTCATCATCGGGTCAATAGCCGTAGTCTTGACGATACCCAGCCGGCACCCCGCGTTGGAGGAGAGCAGTGATGACGCAAGAGACCGAACGTCCGATTCTCGACCAAATCCATGATCTCGTGGCGGAGGAGAAGCTTCTGCGTTCCACCCACGCGGGCAAGGGACTCAACTCCCAGGAACGGGCGCGACTCGAGGCCATCGAGCGTGACCTGGATGTGTGCTGGGATCTGCTGCGCCATCGTCGGGCCGCCGATGAGTTCGGCGAACGGAATTAGCTCGTGACGTCCTTGTTGGTGAAGCGCGCCCAGGCCAGCGACGTGAAGATCGCGATGTAGGCCAGGGCTACCAGCACGCCGTCGCTGAGCCCGTTGAAGACCAGGGGATCGCGCAGAAGATCACCGAAGTCGAGTACGTAATTGCTCAGCAGGAACGGGTGAAGCCCATGCAGCTGCGGCACAGCCACCAGAACCTGCATCACAATGGCCACGGTCAGCGTGGCCGCCATGGCCGCTATCGGAACCTCGGTCAGCGTTGAGATGAACAAGCCCACCGCCGATAGCGCCAGCATCATCAGCGAGCCGTAGCCGACGATCAGCAGCAGCCGGCCGAGACCCCCGGCCATGGACGTCTCGGTTCCCGAGAGCAGCGTCACATCACCTTTGGGAAAAAGGGCAAAGCCGATCAGGAGGCCTCCGACGGCCACGGTCGTCGTGATCAACAGGCTCCAGGCACCCATGGCGATGAACTTGGTGATCAGCAGGCGGGTACGACTCACCGGCACCGCCAACAGGTAACGCAACGTCCCGGTGTTCGCCTCGCCCGACACCGTCTCACCGGCGACGACCGACACCGCCATAGGCAGGAACACCGGTATGACGACGACCAGGGCCGTGAAGGAAACGAAGATGCCGTTGTTGGTGATGTTGCCGATCAGGCCACCGGTGACCGATCCGGTCCGCGAGGCGAGCTTCACCGCGACGCCGATGATGACCGGAACCGCGAACAACACCAGCAGGATGAGCTGGTTGCGCCGGCGTCGCAACAGCATTCCGATTTCGCTCAGCAGGAACCGGCCACCGATCGCCGGCCGTCGGCTTCGGACCAGCGGACCGGCCAGCTCGACATCAGCCGCTGACATCGAAACCCTCCCCGGTCAGTTGGACGAAGATTTCCTCCAGGTTGGGCTTGGCAATGACGAATCCCCGAAGGCCGACGCCGCCGTTCACCAACGCCGCGGCCACCCGCTCGGGCGCTTGGTCGCCCAGTACGGCGGACGCCGACGTACCGTCCTCGCTGATCTCCGCCAGCCCCAGATCAGCCAGTATCCCCTTGGCCAAAGCCGAATCACTGGTCTCGACGGTGACGCGCACCCGCTGCTGCGCGCCGAGTCCGGCCATCGACCCCTGCCACACGAGATTGCCGGTGCGCATCACACCGACATGGGAACACATCTGCTCGACTTCGCTGAGCAGGTGGGAAGAAACGAACACCGTCGTTCCGTCGTGGGCCAACTCGGCAATCAGGTGGCGGACCTCTCTCGTGCCCTGCGGGTCCAGGCCGTTGGTCGGCTCGTCGAGAATCAGCAGCCGCCGGGGCTGCAGCAGGGCGGCCGCAATACCGAGGCGCTGCCGCATTCCGAGGGAATAGTTGCGGTAGCGCTTGCCGGCGGCAGCCGTCAGACCGACCCGCTCCAAGGCCAGGTCGATTCGGGCTCGTGCTGTTCGGCTGGTGGCGGTCAGGTCGGCCGCGTCCAGGCGAAAGAGATTGGCTTTGCCCGACAGGTAGGGGTGAAACGCCGGTCCTTCGACCAGCGATCCGACGTGCGGAAGGGCCCGACCCGGGTGGCGAGCGATGTCGTGACCGAGCAGGCTGACCGAGCCCGCCGTCGGGTAGATCAAGCCGAGCAGCATTCGAATAGTGGTGGTCTTGCCCGACCCGTTAGGTCCGAGAAAGCCATAAACCGAACCGGCTTCGACCGCCAGGTCAACGCTGTTGACCGCTACTTGACCACTGCGAAAGCGCTTGGTCAGGCCGCTGGTGGCCACGGCCAACGTCATCGGGTGCCAGCAGCGGCATACAGCACGGCCGGATCAACCGCACCGATCAGAATGCGTCCGTCATTGGTGAACAACGCACTGATCAGTGCCGACTGGAACAGCCGGCCCGAGCCCCAGGAACCTGTCACGGGTGGCAATGCGCCCAGAACGCCGGACAGAGTTTCCTCATCGTCGGCACCCTTACCGGACGGGCCCGGCGCGCCGCCCAACACCGCGGGAACGCCGTTGATCTTGACCACGGTCGTCCAACCGCGTCCGACGGTGGTGACGTCGGGATGGGATGACTTCCCGGTGCCCAGCGAGAAAGCCCCTTGCCCACCAAAGGAATCCGGTGCGGACGTCGCGCCGGACGGGGGCGTGAAGGTGAAATATTCATCGCCGGGCACCGAGAAGTCGATTCGGGTGAACGACACGTCCAACGCCGCGTGATCAGCGTTGCGGGCGTAGATCTGCACGCCCAGGGGCAGTTTCGTCTTACCGTCAACGGAAATTCGGATGGAACCAACCCGCGTGGCGGGATCCTTCGGAGTGAGCACCAGTGTGTAGGCAGCCCGCCCAGCAACCACGCTCGAGTGATCAGTGGTGACCGTGGTGCTCGGCTCGATCAGCGCGAGCGCGCGCAGTGCGGCGTCGTCCGGTGAAATCGTGGGCGTCCCCGGCGGCTCGTGCATACCCCTTCCGGCACCGGCACCGGCATCGGCCGGTAGGACGGTGTGGGTGTACGTCTTCTGGTCGGAGTTCCAGGTCCACAGTTCGCGGGCATTGCGGAAGACGTCCTGCTCGCCGAAGCTGTCGAGCAATGCCACCCGTTGCTTGCTCGGGCCGCCGTACCAGATGCGGCTCGTGTGCGAGCCGGTCAACAGCCCGGTGATGCCGGTGGTGGCCCCGGACCCACCCACGTTCGGCAGTTCAGGCAGACCGAGGGACGCCTTCTCGACAACAGTGCCGGAGAATCCGTCGACCGAACTAGTAGAGATCGAGGCGATCAGCTGCGCCGCGGTTTGCGGAGCCAGGGACGGCGTGGCGGTGGCACTGAGCACTCCACTGGCCAGCAAGGCGATGATGCCGGCGGCGCCCAGCGGAACCAGCCAGCGCAATGCGCGCCGACGTCGCCCCGAAGAGGCGGAAGCCTGTGGTTGCTCGTTCATCTCCCCAGCATCCGTTCGTCCGGCTGTGCACAGCCTGAGCGAACCTGAGGTTACGCTGAGGCGTACCCGAGGTTATAGGAACATCTGCGCACGGCTGGGCTTGCTTTATGCTGAGAAAACGTTGAAAGGCCGCCGAACCGAGGCCAGAGTGGCCCCATGCGGCTGCTGATTGTTGAAGACGAGGCCCGAATGGCGACGGCACTCCAGCGCGGCCTAGCCGCCGAGGGGTTCTCGGTCGAGGTTGCTCTCAACGGGCCGGACGGATTGCATCTGGCCCGCGAGAATTCCTATGACGCCATTATTTGCGACATCATGCTGCCGGGCCTGTCCGGCTACCGCATCATCGAGGCGCTGCGGGGCGAGCAGAACTGGGTACCGGTTCTGGTGTTGTCGGCCAAGGACGGGGAGTACGACGAGGCGGACGCCCTGGATCTGGGGGCTGACGACTACCTGATCAAGCCCTTTTCCTTCGTCGTCCTACTGGCCCGGCTGCGCGCGGTGCTGCGGCGAGGAGTTCGACCACGTCCGGCTGTACTGAGCTGCGGGGACCTCACCCTGGACCCGGCGGCCAGATCAGTGCATCGCGGATCGACTGAGGTCGAGCTGACTCCGCGGGAGTTCTCGCTGCTCGAGTACCTGATGCGCCGGGCGGGCGACGCAGTCAGCAAGGCAGACATCCTGCATCACGTCTGGGACGCACACTATGACGGTGACGCCAACGTGATCGAGGTGTACGTGGGTTACCTGCGGCGCAAGATTGACCTGCCGTTCGATCGTCATGCCGTCCAGACCGTCCGAGGTGCGGGGTATCGGCTGGCTACCGACGGTGGGTAACCGTTACCGGGGTGAACCCGGTGGCTAGCCAGTCGATGATGCGCTTCGGGTCGCCGTCGGCCTGGTGGCGGCGCCGCTCGTTACGGGCTCGACTCACCCTGGTAGCCACCGCCCTGTTCACCCTGGCCGTGCTCTGCGCAAGCGTTGCTTTGCTCCTCACGGTCGGACGCTCGCAGGTCAACACCCTGGACTCGTCCGCTCGTCGAGCTGGCAACGATGTCGCCGGCCTGGTGCAGAGCAATCGACTTCCGGATCGACTTCTGGTCGGCAGCGGCGGAGTCTCCTACGTCCAGGTCGTCGATGCCCAGAACCGAGTCGTTGCTGCCTCACCCAACGCCGATGCCGCGGTGTCGATGCTGCATTCCGATGAGGTGGCCACCGCCCGCCGCGGTAAAGCCATCGACGTCTCCGGCAACCGGGCGTCCACCGAAGACCCCGTCCGGATCATCGGCGTGATCGCCGACATCCCCAACGGGCAACGGACCGTCCTGGTCGCCACCGACCTTGGACGGGTGATCGAGTCGTCCCGGCTTCTTGAGCGTTACCTGCTCTTCGGTGGCCCGGTCGGTGTTCTGGCTATGGCGGCGCTGACCTGGTGGATCGTCGGGCGCACTCTGCGTCCGGTCGATGCCTTGCGGCGCGGAGCCGCCCAACTCAGTGCCGCCGGCTTGTCACGGTCACGGTTACCGGTGCCGGCCGCGCAGGACGAGATCCACTCGCTGGCGACAACGCTCAACGACATGCTTGATCGGCTGGATACCGCGACCACCAAGCAGCGTCGATTCGTCGGCGACGCCGCGCATGAACTGCGCTCACCGATCGCCTCGCTGCGGTTGCAGCTGGAGATCGCCGGCCGGCTCGGGGAGTCGGCCGAGTTGCGGGAGCTGGCCGCGGACGGCCTGGTCGACGTGAATCGGCTCTCCCAGCTGATCGACGATCTGCTGGCCCTGGCCCGTTCGGACGAACGGGGCGGGCTGGCCCGACGCGCGCCGGTTCGACTGGACGACCTGGTTACCTCGGTCGCCGCGACCTACGCCGATGCTCGGGTGCCAGTGTCCATACCCACCGTCGCTGGAGCCGGCGCTGTCGTCATCGCCGAGCGGGACGGCCTGTACCGGGTCCTGGTGAATCTCGTCGACAACGCGGTGCGCTACGCCCGCAGTTCCGTACAGCTCACCGTGCGGACCGAGGCCGCGAGCGAACCGGGGCTGGCCGAGCGAGGCTGGGCCGTGGTCGAGGTGCGTGATGACGGTCCGGGTGTTCCGGCGAATCGGCGAGAGCGAGTCTTCGACCGCTTCTACCGTCTGGACACGGCCCGATCGCGCAGCGAGGGCGGCACCGGGCTCGGGTTATCCATCGTCCGCGAAATCGTCACGGCCCATGCCGGGACGGTCACCCTGCACGACAATGAACCGGGCCTGCGAGTCCGCGTCCGGCTCCCCACCTGAGGCAGCGTCGGCTATGAAGCCGATCCCCGCGACCTTCCGCGCCGTGCGGTCGGAAATCACCAACAGTCCTTGCCCGAGTATGCCTGCGGGACCCCTGTTGGGCCGTAAATCTTCAGCTTGACGCACTTGCTATCCCCGTAGGCGTTTGATGCGACCGCAGAAATCGTTCCCACCTAACCTTGATCATCTGTAGGTTTTGGTTCCTCTGACAACCAGAACCTACAGATGATCAAGGGGCGGGCAGGCAAAGGAGGCGGGCTAGGGCGTACAGGTCGGGCTGGGGCTCGGAGACGGGGGCGAACCAGACGTCGACGACGAACCGGCCGGCGGCGTAGTCGAGCCCGAGACCGGTGGCGTCGAGGACGAGGCCGGCGTCGTGCACTGAGGCAGCTTCTTGGCCACCGCCACCGTCAACGTGATCTTGGTGTTCTTGTCGTACCAGATTCCCGGAGTCGGATCGACGGACATCACCTGCCCGACCTTGAAACCGTCCTGCACCTCACTGTCCTGGGACACGACCTGCGCGAAGCCAAGCTGATTCAGCTTGACCTTGGCGGCGGCGAACGTTTGCTTGCTTACATCGGGAAGCTGAAGCTTGCCGTTGGCAACCTGCAGGGTGACCTTGCTCCCCGGCGTCGCGGACTGGAACGCCTCCGGATCCTGCGTGAGCACCTGCTCCGGGGTCAGCGGACTGTTCGCCTCCTTGCGGACCGGCTGCAATCCGACCGAACGCAATGCTGCCGCCGCTTGGTCATAGCTCTGCCCAACGACAGGCGGAACCTGGACGGGCGCCGGCCCGGAGTACACCGTGAAGCTCACCGGCTTGCTCGGATCTACGGCGGTGCCCGCCGCCGGGTCCTGCGTGCAGACCTTGCCCACGACCGGATTCGGCAACGGAGCGGCGTCCCCGCCCGCGCTGCACGGGCCCGCGCTCTTCTCGTGCGGCGTCGTGAAGGTCAGACCGGCTTCGCGCAAACGACCTTCGGCCGCGGTCGGATCCAGTCCGACGAGCGACTCGACCGACACCAGCTGTGGGCTGTGCGGCTTCTTGTTGCCGTTGATGATCGCCCAGCCGGCGACTCCGATTACCAGCAGCAGTGCGACGATGACGGCCGTCCAGATCAAGGCACCCTTGCCCCGCCGGACGTCCTGTTCGTCGTCGTACACAGGGGTGAAAACACCGTCGCGAGCAGGCACCGTCGGGCGAGCCGCGATCAGCTGCGTACGTTCGGCATCAGTCATCACCGCTTCGGCTTCTACCGGCTGACCTGCGATCGCGCGCTGCAGGTCGGTCCGCATCTCGCCGGCCGTCTGATAGCGGTTCAAAGGGTTCTTGGCCAACGCCTTCATCACGATCGAGTCCAGCGCCTTGGGTACGGCCGGGTTCACCGAGGAAGGGATCTGCGGGTTCTCGCGCACGTGCTGGTATGCCACAGCGACCGGGGAGTCTCCGGTGAAAGGCGGATGCCCGGCCACGAGTTCGTAGAGCAGACAGCCCGTCGAGTACACATCCGAGCGAGCATCGACCGATTCTCCACGGGCCTGTTCGGGCGAAAGATACTGCGCCGTACCGATCACTGAGGACGAGGACGTGACGGTGGCCGCTCCGTCGGCGATTGCCCGGGCGATGCCGAAGTCCATCACCTTGATCGCCCCGGCATTGGTGATCATCACGTTGCCGGGTTTGATGTCGCGGTGGATGATTCCCGAGCGGTGCGAGAAGTCGAGCGCTGAACAGACCTCGGCCGTGATCTCCATGGCTCGCCGTGGCGGCAGCTGACCCTCGGCCTTCAAGACGTCGCGCAACGTCCGGCCCTCGACGAATTCCATGACGATGTAGGGCATGACGCCCTCGGGCCCGGTGTCCTCACCGGTGTCGTACACGGCGACGATGGCCGGGTGATTCAGGCCGGCCGCCGCCTGTGCTTCACGCCGGAATCGGTTCTGGAACGACGGATCCCGGGCGAGGTCGGCCCGCAACAGCTTGACGGCCACGTCGCGTCCGAGTCGCACGTCCTTGCCGCGGTGGACCTCGGCCATGCCGCCATAGCCGAGCACTTCACCGATCTCGTACCGACCACCGACCACGCGCTGGGACGTCATGAACCGCTCTCTTCGTTCATCAGGGCTTCAAAATTCCGATTGAGGTGAGATAGGCCTTCATTACGGCCTGTGCGACGGGAGCCGCGGCCAACCCTCCAGTTGTCTCATTGCCGGCCACGCCTCCGTTCTCGATGATTACCGCTACCGCAATCTTGGGGTTATCAGCCGGGGAAAAGCCGGAAAACCACGCGTGCGGCGGATTTACATAACTGCCGTCGACTCGTTGCGGGCCGTTATCGGCGGTTCCGGTCTTGCCGGCGACCTTCACTCCGGGGATCTGCGCAGCGGTTCCGGTGCCGTTGGCCACGACGCTCTGCATCATTTGGTTGAGCTGGTCGGCCTCGGTTGTGGACATGACTTCGCTCATCATGGTCGGCTGGGTGCGGTCCAGAGTTTCCAGGTTCGGAGCCTGCTCCTCGGCCACCAGATAAGGAGTCATCAGTTCGCCGCGATTGGCTACGGCCGCCGAAATCATCGCCGCCTGCAGCGGAGTCACCCGCACGTCACGTTGTCCGATGCTCGACTGGGCCAAAGCCGCTTGATCAGGAATCGGCCCCAGCGATGAGCCGGCAACTCGCACCGGCACCGTGAAGTCGTTGTCCTGGATGCCGAACAGCGACGCCTCGTCGCGAATCTTGGCGGTACCGAGATCCATTCCCAACTGGGCGTAGGCGGTATTGCAGGAGATGGTCAGGGCGTGTACCAAGGTGTCGGTCTTTCCGTCGGCACATTGTTCACCGTCGAAGTTGCGCAACTGGGTGGACGTGCCGGGCAGCGTGATCGCATTCACGGCCCGAATCCGGGTCTGCGGGGCGATGCCACTCTTCAGGGCAGCCGCCGAAACGATGACCTTGAAGACCGAGCCCGGTGGGTAGGTCTGTTCGAAGGCCCGGTTCAACATGGGATTGTTCTTGTCGTCGATGTATTTCGTCCACGCGGTGTGAATCGCGTCAGGATCGTGCGAACTCAGCGCGTTGGGATCAAAGGACGGCGTGCTGACCGCGGCCAGAATCGCGCCGGTCGTCGGATCGAGCGCGACGACCGCACCCCGACGGTTACCCATCGCCTGGTAGGCGGCGGCCTGAGCCTGCTTGTTGATCGTCAGCAGGACGTTGCCACCCTGCGGGTCTCGTCCGGTGAGCAGGTTGGTCAGGCGTTGGACGAACAGCCGGTCGTCGTCACCGGACAGAACACCATCATCGGTGGCCTCGATGCCGGTCTTTCCGTACAGCAAGGAATTGAACCCGGTCACCGGGGCATACATCGCTCCGCCGGGATACTTGCGCAGATACATCAGCGCATCCTTGGTCGCGACGGAATTCGCAACCGGAGTGCCCTGCACGACGATCGAGCCCCGTTCGCGCTTGTACTCATCCAGCAGTACCCGGCGGTTGGCCGTGTTGTTGCGGTAGTCGGTGCCGTGGATGACCTGCACCCAGTTGAGGTTGACGACCACGGCCAGCAGCAACACCGCGACGAAGACCGTCACTCGACGGATCGGGCGGTTCATTCGGGCGCTCCGGCCGCTACCGGCACCGGTCCACTGTCGGTCGTGATCGCCGTCGGTGGCGTGTTCGGGGGACGGCGGGCAGCATCGGAGACTCGCAGCATCAGGGCCAGCAGGGCGAAGTTCGCGACCAGGGACGAGCCGCCGTAGGACAGGAACGGCGTGGTGAGCCCGGTCTCCGGAAGCAGCCTGGAGATCCCGCCGGCCACCACGAAGACCTGCAATCCGAACGAGAAAGCCATCCCCGTGACCAGTAGCTTGCCGAAGGAATCTCGCACGGCCAGAGCGGTCACGAAGCCGCGCGATATGAACAGGACGTAGATGGCCAGGATCGCAATCAGTCCGAACAGTCCCAGCTCTTCTCCGAAGGAGGAAAGGATGAAGTCCGACTTGGCCACCGGGACCAGTTCGGGACGTCCACCTCCGAGCCCGGCGCCGAACAGCCCGCCGGTGCCGAGCCCGAACAGCGACTGGCTGACCTGATAACCGGCATCCTGCAGGTAGTCGAACACGTGCAACCACACGTTCACACGCACCCGGACGTTGGCGAACAGGTGATACGACACGTAGCAGCCGCCGACGAACATCACCGCTCCGAGGACGACCCAGCTACCGCGTTCGGTGGCAACGTAGAGCAACACCACGAACAGGCCGAAGAACATCAGTGAGGTGCCGAGGTCGTGGTTGCGGACCAGCACGCCTATGCTGATCAGCCACGCCACCATCAACGGGCCGAGATCACGCCCGCGAGGCAGATCGATCCTCAGCACCCGGCGACCGGCCAGCGACAGCACATCTCGCTTGGCCACCAGGTATGCCGCGGCGAACACGGTAAGGGCAATCTTGGAGAATTCCCCGGGCTGGATGGAGAAACTGCCGAAATGAATCCAGATGCGGGCCCCGTTCACCTCGCTGTACCGGGCCGGTAACACCGCCGGCAACAGCAGGAAAAACAGGCCAAGCAGCGCCAGGGTGTAGGCGTAGCGCGCCAGCACCCGATGGTCGCGAACGACCAGCAGCACCACCAGGAAAACCGCCAATCCCAGCAGGGCCCAGACCACTTGGCTCGCGGCCGCGGCGCCGTTGTATTTCACGCCTTCCTCGGTCGCGGTTTGGGCCAGACCGAGATCGAGTCGATGGATCATGACCAGGCCGAGCCCGACCAGGACGACCGCGCACGGCAACATGATCGGGTCGGCATAGCGGGCGTAGCGCCGGATCGCGATGTGAGCCACGACCCCGATAGCCAGCACCAGCAAGCCGTAGGTCGCCACATGTGAGGTCAATCGATTGAACCGCGTGGTGTCAACGATCGCCTCGGCACAGGCAACCACGAACGCCGACAGCACGACCAGCGCCAGCTCGACCCGGCGGCGCGACTGGTATTCGATGCGGTCGGCCATCAGGGATTGTTCCGGCAGGTGACGCCCGGTTGGGGGGTCTCGGTCTGGGACGGCAAGGGCCGGAAAGTCGGCGTGTGCGTCGGCGTGGCGCTGAGTCGCGGGGTCGTCTTCGCCGTTGCTCTGGCGGTGGCCTTGGTGGTCGGCGTCGTTTGAGGTTTCGCCGTCGGGGTCGGTGTCCCGCTCGGGGTTGGTGTCCCGCTCGGGTCCGACGTCGCACCTCCGGGAGCCGACGCATCGCTCGGGCACAGCGGCAGGAGTTCATCGGCCAGTCGCTGAACGATGGCATCGGCGTCGGAGCGGTTGTTGGCGGTGATTCCGTTCTCGACCTGCGAGCGGGCCACCAGGGTCAGGTCGTCGACTTTGATCGCACTGGTGCTGATCGCCGAAAAGAGCTTGATCGGCCCGAATTCGGCGTTCACTCCGCGGAACACCGCGACCTCGCCGCCGCTACGTCCGACGTAGTACTGAGTCTGGGTCCACTGGTAGCCGGCGACGGCGGCCGCGATCAGCACGAGCACGACCAGCATCGTCATGATGACGCGGCGCCGCTGGCGCTGAGGACGACGCACCGACGGCGGTGGCCCCTTGGGCTGGGACAGATTGGCGGCTCGCGAAGCCGGTGAGCTGATCTCTGATGTGCTGGCCGCGCTCGGATCGACAACCGCACCCCCGATGAGCGGAACGTCATCACCCATTTCCAGGTCGACGACGTCGGCGACGATGCACGTTACGTTGTCCGGTCCGCCGCCGCGCAGGGCGAGTTCGATGAGTCGGTCCGCACATTCCCGCGGGGTGCCCTGCAGCAAGGTCTCGAGCAACGTTTCGGCTGACAGCACATCGGAAAGCCCATCCGTGCACAGCAGGTAACGGTCGCCCTTGCGGGCTTCGCGAATGGAGATGTCAGGGTCCAGTTCGGCGCCGTTCATGGCTCGCAAGATCACCGACTTGCGTGGATGATGTGACGCCTCCTCCGGGGTGAGGCGGCCGGAATCAACCAACGACTGGACGTACGTGTCGTCGTGGGTCATCTGGCTCAGCTGTCCACCCCGTACGAGGTAAGCCCGCGAATCCCCCACGTGCACTACGGCAATCCGGGTCTCGGAGAAGCGGATCGCCGTCAGCGTCGTGCCCATGCCCTGTAGCTCGGGGTTGGTTTCGACTGCCTGGGCCAAGGCCGAGTTCGCTTCGGAGACAGTGTCGTGCAGGGTGCCGATGACGTCGGCGATCGGACGGTCCTCATCCAGCGGTTCCAGCGTCCCGATCACAATCTTGGACGCGACTTCGCCGGCGGCGTGGCCACCCATCCCGTCCGCGATGGCCAGTAACCTCGGCCCGGCATAAACCGAATCCTCGTTGTTGCCTCGAACCAGACCTCGATCCGAGCGCACCGCATACCTCAAGGTGAGCGTCATCGGCTACCGGAGTTCCATGACCGTTCGCCCGATGCGAACCGGGACCCCGGCCTCAAGCGCGATCGGGTTCTCGACCTTGGACTGACCGACGTAGGTCCCGTTGGTGGACCCGAGGTCTTCCAAATACCAGACGCCGTTCGTTTCGCTGATCCGGGCGTGCCGAGTCGAGGCGTAGTCGTCGGTCAGAACGAGCGTCGAGTCATTGGCTCGTCCGATGAGAATCGGTTTACCGGACAAGGCGATCCGGGTGCCGGCCAAGCTGCCTTCGGTGACCATGAGTTGCGAGAGTGCACCCCGGCCGGGGCGGGCGACCCGGTTGTCGGCCGCCGCCTTCTTGGCCTTGCGCGGCCGCGCAGGCACCGCGACCCGCGGGCCGCCCGAGGTCCGAAGCTCGGAGCGGATGACGCGAACCATCGCGTACACGAACAGCCACAGCAGCGCCAGAAAGGCGAACCGCATCAGCTGGATCGCGAGCGGTGAGGTCATCCGGTGCCCTGCTGATAGACGAGCCGGGTGTGGCCGACGCGAATCACGTCGCCGTGTTGCAACTGCTGGCTCTGGGCGGTGTGACCGTTGATCGAGGTTCCGTTCGTAGATCCCAAGTCATAGGCCACGGCCCGGTTGTCGGCGACGTGCACGTCGAGATGGCGACGTGAAACACCCTGGTCGATGAGCTGCAGATCCGTTTCCGCGCCCCGACCGACGATGTTGCTGCCAGGCTTGAGGTCGAGCGTTCGGGCAGTGCCGTCCACGATCAGCTGCGCGCGGAAAGACGGTCGCTCCGGCTGGTATGCCGGCTGGTGGGCCGCGCTTGGAGCGTGCTGCGGCTCGAACTGCGGCGCCTGGTACTGCGACGGGACCGGCACCGCAGGAGCGGGCGCCGGCATCGACATTGGCGGCGCGGACGGTGGTGCCGGCGGCGCGGCTCCGTAGGGCGAAACATATTCACCGGGATGGCCGGGAACGACCGGCATCGACATCGAGTCATACGGCCGGCGACGAGGCGGAGCCTGCGCCTCCATCCGCGAGGCGACCCCGAAGACACCGGTATGCAGGTTGTCGTCCTGAGCCAGGTAGACCTCGATGTCGCCGATGGTGCTGAGGTTGTTCTCGTCCAGATGTTCTTGAATCAGTTCGGCCAGTGAACCGGCGAGCTGGGCCTCCCAAGGGGCGAGGCGCTCGTAATCCGACGGTCCCAATGTGACTCGGTACCGGTTCGGACACAGGACCTGCCCGTTGCCCATCACGGCCTTCTTGTCGACCGCTTCCCGCTGCAGAGCGGATCCGATCTCGACCGGCTCGACCTGGCCCTTGAACACCCGGGCGAAGGCCGAACCAACCAGACCCTCCAGCCGCCGTTCGAAACGTTGGGCGAGGCTCATCGTCGCCGGTCCTCCTCCCGCTTGTGTCGTCGGCCACGCTGGCACGCCGCATTCGGCCGCGCGCGATTTTCGCGTGAGACGTCCGCACGATGGTATCTGCGACGGGTGTGCAGCGCTCAGGCCGCCCGATGTGTCGTGATAACGTTTGGCGTCTTTCGAGACGCCCCTGGGCAAGTGGCGGAATGGCAGACGCGCACGGTTCAGGTCCGTGTGTCCGTAAGGACGTGGGGGTTCAACTCCCCCCTTGCCCACCAGCTCTTCTGAGTCCAGATTTTTGGGTCGTCCAGATTTTTGGGTCGACGGCGACGAGTCACGCGAAACCTAGGTGAGCCACGCGCTATTGCCCGTGACTCACCCGTTGATGCGTAACTGACGGGGTTGCACGCGGATGCCGCGGAATCCTGGGAAGCGGGAATGCAGTCGCCGACTCAGTCACCCCAGCGGGGCCCGGTGAGGCCTCGCGTTTGAGCGTGGTGACGATTACCCAAGGACATCTACGTACACGGCATTACCTGCCGTTGAAACCGGTCCACGATCACAGACCGGGACGGGGCGGTTCAGGTATGGGTTCAGATCCAGGTCACGTTGTTCATGGGCCACCTCCCACTGCTCCACGACGAAATAATGGCGAAATAATTTCGTCTCGTATTACCGCCAGATCAGGTCAAACCGGGGCTCAGATCCAGGTCACGTTGTTCATTGCGGCTGACACCCCCTTCACCTGAACCAAATTTCTGGAATACTTGCGTCACCAAACGTTGACCTCGTCGTTAGACGAGGTATCAGCCTGGGCTCCGAGAGCTCCTCCAGACGGACCATCCGTCATGGGGTACCTCCGCGCAGCTCATGCGTGCATGCCAAAATGGCTCAGCAACGCGGCACAAAAGTGTTTTTGACATTTTCGTAGCGCAGCGCAGAGACCTATCAGGCATACTCGCATCAAGAGGCTATCTGGGCATACCCATATGGCGCCTCGACCATACCGATCGCAGCCTTCGGAGACCCCGGATGACACTCGAACCCGTCGCCGCTGACGGCTACCGGTTCCGTCATCCGATGAGGTTCGTCCAGGGCTGGAAGCTGTGGGAGCTACCAGCCAAGGCCCTCTTACTCGTGCTGGGCGTCGAGTTCGTGACCGTCGTCGCCACCGTCCGCGCGATCGCCGACTCGTCATGGAGCGGCCTGCATTTCGGCCGATTCCTGCTGATGCTCATGCTCGGCATCGCCTACTTCGAACTCACGTATCAGCTCCATCGCATGCGCAGCAGTTTCGGGCGCGACAAGCTCGTCGAACTCAACTCGGTCTGGACCTTCGCCGCGGTGATCCTGCTGCCGCTGGGCTACACGATCGGCCTGGTGATCGGGCTGTTCGCGTTTGCCGGGCTGCGTCGACGCCAGCAACGGGGGACGCCACATCGCCTCGCCTATTCCGCGGCGGTACTGGTTCTGACCGCGGTCGCGGCTCACGCGGTCGCGGTCCGACTCAATCCCGGCCTGGCCGCGCTGCCCTCTGGTCCCTCGGCGGCCGGTGCGATCGCAGCCAGCGCCGCCGTCTTCATCGTGCTGAACGTGGCCCTGGTGGCAACGGTGATCTTTCTTGCGGCCGGACCGATGCCCCTCCGCGACCTGATACCGGCCAGGGACGAACTCGGTCTCGAGGTGGCGACACTCGTCCTCGGTGTGTTGACCGCCGAGATGATTCACGACCAGGTGTGGTTGACGCCGGCGGTGCTCATCCTGATGCTGCTGCTTCAGCGCAGTTCGCTGGTTGCCCAGCTTCAAGTGGCAGCGACCACGGACACCAAGACGGGACTGCTCAATGCGACGGCCTGGCAGGAGCTGGCCCAGCGGGAGCTACTACGCGCTCAACGCGACAGCTCTCCGTGCGCGGTCATGCTGCTCGACTTGGACCACTTCAAGCAGGTCAACGACACCGTCGGGCATATCTCCGGCGACCACGCGCTCAAAGCGGTGGCCGAAGCTCTGAACCGTGAGCTGCGAGGTTATGACGCGGTCGCCCGCTTCGGTGGCGAGGAGTTCGTGGTGTTCCTCAACGACCTGACCCTCCTCGATGCGCGGCAGGTGGCCGAACGCACCCTGAGCCGAATCAGGGCCGTCACCGTCAGTGGAAAAAAGCCTGGCGGCCCGCAGGTCAGCTTGACCGCGTCGATCGGCCTAGCGGCCTACCCCGACCACGGTTCGGATCTCACGGACCTCCTCGAGGCCGCCGATAGCGCTCTGTACGCAGCCAAGCGGAGCGGACGCGACCAGGTCAGCGAACCGCCCTGGGGAATCGACGAGCGAGTGAACCGGTAGCCGGCTGCGCGCTCCTATCGACAGCTGTAAGTCGTCACAGCAAGTGCACAGACATATCGCGCATGGTGAATCAATGACCGAGAGCCACCCGCCGAATCCGCCGGGGCCGGACGAAGGATCCGGAGCCACCGCAGAACCAGGCTCACCCACCTCGGCCTACGGAGCGGTCCACCCGACCGGACCGTTTTCTTTCGAGCCTCAGGGTTATCCGCAGTCGGCTTACTCGCCCTACGATCCGCCACCGTCCTATTCGGCGCCGCACAACCCGTCGGCCGGCTACCCATCTTCGGGGTATGGCGGCTACGGCGCCGGCGACTATCCAGCCGAACCGGCCACGGGGACGCCTATGACCCAGACGTCTGAGCCGCAGCATCCGCGCGGTCGGATCAGGACCACCCTGTTCGCGGCCGTGCTCGCCGCCGTCGTCGGCGGCGGAGTCGGTGCCGGTACCGTCGCCATCGCCGACCGTAACGACCACGGGACGAACACCGGTCTGAAGATCACCAACACCACCGGGGCCCCGGCCGCCGTTCTGGACGGCACGGTCAGTGCCGCCGCCAAAACGATCCGTCCGAGTGTGGTGACCATCGATGTCACCGGCAGCCAGGAATCCGGAACCGGATCGGGCGTTATCATCCGGGACGACGGGCACATCCTCACCAACGATCATGTCGTCTCGGCCGGAGGCAGCGGCGGCAAGATCTCCGTGACGCTGTCTGACGGACGCACGGCCCCTGGGCGCGTCATCGGCCGGGACTCCTCCGATGACCTGGCCGTGCTGAAGATCGACGGCGTCGCCAACCTGACCGCGGCCACCTTCGCGAAGTCGAGCAGTCTGAGCGTCGGTCAGACCGTGGTTGCCGTCGGTGCTCCGCTGGGCCTGTCCGACACGGTGACCAGCGGCATCATCTCCAATCTGGCCCGACCGGTGCGGGCCGGTGACAACGATCAAGCCGTCTTCGAGGCCGTGCAGACCGACGCCGCCATCAACCCGGGCAACTCGGGTGGGCCGCTGGTCGACCTCAACGGCTCGGTCGTCGGTATCAACGCGGCGATCGCTTCGGACAGTTCCGGCGGCGGCCTGCAGATTCCCGGCCAGCCTCAGCAACAGGCGGGAAGTATCGGCATCGGCTTCGCGATCCCCTCGGATGAGTCCAGCCGAATCGCCAGTGAATTGATCGCGACTGGAAAGGCGACCCACGCCGTCATCGGCGTAACCGTCTCCGGCGCCACGACCGACGACAGCCAGGTCGGCGTGCCGCTGGCTACGGTCACCGCGGGTGGCCCTGCAGCGAAGGCAGGCCTCAAGACCAAGGACGTGGTCACGAGAATCGACACTCAGCTCGTGCGTTCGGCGGACGCCCTGATCGCGGCAGTCCGTTCACACGCTCCAGGTGACACCGTTTCGCTGGAATACACCCGGGATGGGAAGACCCACACAGTTTCAGTGACTCTGGGTAGTTCCGACAGCTAGCCTTTTCCGCCTCCTCGCAGCCGGGTCATGGAATCGTTTTCATGGCCCGGCTGCAACCATTCTCAGGTGATGTGTGCTACTCGTTAATTAATGTTAAGTCCTCTTTGTTCGTATATATGGTCACGGTTTGATCACTTTGCGCTAGCAACTTATTGCCTGCGACGCAGAGTTCGGGCCTAGTTACTCCGTGTAGCGAAAATGTGAAGAGGAGTAACGATGCGACGACGTCCGGTTTACAAATTAATTACATTGGGTGTGGCAATGCTGGGTGCTGCCGTCTTTGTGATACCTACGTCCGCATCGGCCGCGACCGCCCCTGGACTCGTCGCTCAAGCATCCACCAGCAACACCGCCCCGCCCAGCGATCTCGGCGCGTACGGCTGGGTGAACTACTACCGGGGACTGGCTGGGCTGAACACCGTCAGCCGCAACGCCACCCTTGAGGTGCAGGAAGGGACCCACGTCCGCTACCTGGCCGACCACTCGCTGAGCTGCGAGACGAACGTCCACGATGAGCTGACCCAACGCCTCGGCGGTTGCGGGGCGAACCGGTACGCGACCATGGCCGGCAAGGCCGCGGCCAACAACAGCAACATCGTCCGAGTGAGCACTTCAGTCACCGATCGAACGGCCGTTTCGAGCTGGATGGTCGCCGGCTTCCACGCCCTGACGATGCTGGATCCACGGCTCGCCAGCACCGGATACGCCGCCTACTTCACGCCTCATCCGACCGGCGCCAAGCCGCTGGCCTGGGACTACACCGCCGGGCTCGATGTGTACCGCGGCCGCACCGGGCAATACGCCAACTCGGTAATCGCCTTCCCGGGAGCAAACGCCGCCACCCCACTGCTGTCCTACGCGGTCGGAACGGAATCCCCCGAGCCGTTCCGGTCCGCTCTGAGCACCTCGCCCTGCCGGGCTTGGGGCAACAAGAGCGTCGTCTCAGCCCCGATCATCGTGCAATGGCCCAAGGCCGCTCGGGTTTCCTCCCAGCTGGGCAAGATTGTCGATGTCACGACCGGCGCCGCGCAGGCCACCTGCTCCCTGAACGCCGCCTCCTACGCCCGGGGGTCCCTGCCCAACCAGTTCCTCGGCGGCAGCAACGGCATCACTCAGGCGGCGCTGTACTACATGGCCACCCCGTTCGTTTCCGGTCACAAGTACGAGTTGGTGGTGGCGAACCAGGCCATCACCAAGTTCTCGGCCGGCGCGGTGCCGGCCGCTCCGACCATGTATCAGACACCTCGCGGAGCCGGAACCACGACGGTGTCCTGGAAGGACAACGCACCCGGAGTCACCAGTCACCTGGTCCAGCTGTATTCCGGACCGAACTGCAGCGGAACGCTCCTGGCCAACGGTCGCACTACCGCCATGTCGGTGACCTACACCCGACTGATTCGCGGGCACCTGTACTCGGTCCGGGCCTCGGGCGACACGGCTACCATCGGACGGTGGAGCGGTTGCTTGAACTTCAAGCCGTCCTAGGCGGTATCGCCATCCGAGTTCCGGTCCGTCTCGCCGTCGGCTGAGTCATCAATCTCGCCGTCGGCTGAGTCTTCAATTTCGTCGTCGGCTGAGTCATCAATTTCGCCGTCGGCTACATCGTCGGGCGTCTTCGGCTTCTTACGCGAGATGACGACGGTTCCCGATTCGAGATCGATTCGACGGCCGCCTGAGGAGTCACCCACCTCTTCGCGGGTCGACTGCAGTCGCCGCTTCTCTTCGTCCATATGGCGCTTGCCAGGATTGAAGAGGGTGTCCAGTCCCCATTCGGTCATAGCCCGCAGCCTACGCCGCGACGATCATCTCGGCGCCCGATCAACAGCCACGCAGCACCGCAGCCTTCAGGTAACCGGCGCTTTGATAGACGAACTGGTATGGCCAGCGCCACCACGACGTCCGGCCCGGAGCCTCGATCATCGTGACGTCACCGTCGAAGCAGCGGTTCACGATCATCCGGGCTCGCGAGATGTGGTAGCTCGAGGTCACGACCATCACCGAATGCCAGTGGTTTTCCTCGGCCAGCCGGGCGATCTCGCGGGCCTCCCCCCGGGTCGTGGCCGGGTCGGGTTCGAAGCAGACGATCCTCAGCTGCGCAAACGGATTACCGCAGGCGCTCTTGGCCCGTCGCTGGGCCTCATTCGCGATCGAGATGACGACGTTGTGGGAATAGCCCTGCTGGGCCAGGCGCAGACCCTCGTCCACTCGCCCCTGTTCATCCGGCGGCCCGAGTACCAGGATCGCGTCGACCGCCCGCGGGCGGTCGGTGCGCGGATGCATGACCACGATGTCGCAAGCGAGCACCCAGGCCACAACCAGAGCCAGGAACACCGCCAGGACCAACCGCAGCCGTCGTCGTCTGAGTTGGCCCCGCAGCACGCGCACAGCCTACGGGCTGGCCGATGTCGGTCCGATCCGTACCCTGAGAGCTATGCCAGAGCTCCCCGAGGTCGAGGCGCTGGCGGCGTTCCTGCGCGACAACGCCGCCGGTCGGGTCGTCGCCCGCAGCGACATAGCAGCCATCAACGCGGTCAAGACGTTCGATCCACCGCTCAGCGCCATGAACGGACTGACCGTCACCGGGGCCAACCGCTATGGCAAGTTTCTGGACCTCGAGATCGACGGCCTGCACCTGATCACTCACCTGTCCCGGGCCGGCTGGCTGCAGTGGCGCGAAAGCTTGCCACCGGCGCCACCGAAACCCGGCCGTGGCCCGATTGCCTTCCGGCTGCACCTGACTCCGGCTGACGACGCGGCACCGGGAAGCTCCAATTCCGGATTCGACCTCACCGAAGCCGGCACCCAAAAGCGGCTGGCGGTCTACCTCGTCCGGGACCCGCTGGACGTGCCGGGCATCGCCCGCCTGGGACCCGATGCCCTCAACATCCCACTCGAGGACTTCGCCACGCTGCTGAGTACCCAACGAGGCCAGATCAAAGGGGTGCTCACCAGTCAATCGATCATCGCCGGCATCGGAAACGCCTACTCGGACGAAATCCTGCACGCCGCCAAGCTGAGCCCGTTCGCGATCGCCAGCCGACTCACCCCGGCCCAGGTCAGCGACCTGCACGCGGCCATGCGAACCCAGCTCACCGATGCCGTGGAACGCTCCGTCGGCCAACGGGCCGCGACCCTGAAATCGGAGAAGCGCAGCGGGCTCGCCGTCCACGCCCGCACCGGACTTCCGTGCCCAGTGTGCGGGGACACCGTCCGCGAAGTGTCCTTCCACGACCGCTCGTTTCAGTACTGCCCGACCTGCCAGACCGGAGGCAAGGAACTCGCCGACCGGCGGCTGTCGCGGCTGGTCAAATAGGCAGTCCCGCTCAGTCCGGCTCAATACTGTTCAGTGCTGCTCAATACTGTTCAGTCCTGCTCAGCCCTGCTCAATGCTGCTCAATACTGCTTGATCCCGCTTGATCCTGCAGGATCCGCGGATGGATCGGCCAGGTCGGTGACGAATGTTCCCCGGCGGCTCCCAGTTCGGCCACAATATGCACGTGCCGGAAAGACCGCCCATTCCTCGCAATGACCGGCCAATGGTCATTGCCCATCGAGGCGCATCCGGCGACATCGCCGAGCACACCCTCGACGCCTACGTCCAGGCCATCGACACCGGAGCTGACGGCCTGGAATGCGATGTCCGCCTGACCCGCGACGGGCACCTCGTCTGTGTGCACGACCGGACGGTGAACCGCACGTCGAATGGCCGGGGCGTCGTCAGTGAGTACGACCTGTCCAGCCTCGAGGCCCTAGATTTCGCGTCCTGGCGAAATGAGCTGCCCGCCTCGGCCGACCAACTGCTCGACCAGACGTCCTATTTGGAGGGCGTCGAACCCGACCGGGTCAACTCCGAATCGAGCAAGGTGCTGACGTTGGAGCGGTTGCTGAGCATCGTCTCGGACAGTTCCCGTCCATTGCGCCTGCTGGTGGAGACCAAACATCCGACTCGTTACGGCGGGCTGGTCGAGAAGGAACTGGTGCGGATGCTGCGTCGCTTCGGGTGGGCCGGCAGCGGCGGTGTCGCCGGTGCCGGCGGCGCTGACGACCAGTCGGTGACCGTGATGAGCTTCGCGCCGATCGCGCTCCGCCGGATTCGGCTGCTGGCCCCGGCTGTTCCGCTGGTGCTGCTGATGGATCGATGGCCGCCGATCCGCCGCAACGGAACCCTGCCGACCGGAGTCTCGACCGCCGGGCCTGGCATAAATCTGCTACGAGTAGATCCGCACTACGTGGATCGAGCCCACCGGGCGGGCAACCAGGTCTACTGCTGGACGGTGGATCAGCCCCCTGATGTCAGTCTCATCCAGCGACTCGGCGTGGACGCGATCATCACGAACCGTCCGTCGGCGGTTCTTCAGCAGCTGCGACCATTGAGGTGACGATCATTTTCAGACTCGATCTCACCGAAAATGTGGCGTAGCTCAAACTCGGACCGCTCCAGGTTTAGGGGCAGGCAACTCTGGGTAAGACCCCGGCGATGAATAGTCAGTCGATGCTTGGCCGCGCGGATCTCACGGCGGCGGCAGACGAAGGGAGCGTTGTGGGTTCGCTCTGGGTGCGACACGTGTCCGCGAGTTCGGCGGTCGTACGCGAGGCGATCCTGACGGCGCTGCTCGAAGCCGGTGCACCGGTTGACGAAGCCCACGACGGGGCGCTGATCGTCACCGAATTGTTCGGCAACGCCGTGCGTCATGCCCCCGCGCTGGCGTCCGGGCACCTGGCCGTCGAATGGAACATCGACGACTCCGGCTACCTCCTGTCGGTGACCGATGGCGGAATGCACCTGCCGGTGCGCCGCCGCGAAGCGGGAGCGTCCGACACCTCCGGACGAGGGCTGGCCATCATTGATGCGGTCGCCGACGAATGGGGCGTATCCAGTTCCGACGTCGGGACCACGGTGTGGGCTCGATGTAAGGCTTCCTCCCGCTGGCAACAGTCCGCCTAATCCCCTCCAGCTGATCGGCGTCAGCTAATCGGCGTCAGCTAATCGGCGTCAGCTAATCGGCGTCAGCTAATCGGGAAGGCCCGTGGTTTCAGGACGGGAGCGCGCGCATCACTCGAAGCGCAACCGACAGCGTCGCCAGGTCAACCGGGTCGCGGGCCAGAGCCTCCTGCAAGGTGCTGCGCGCGCGGTCGACGCGCTCGGAGTTGGCCGCCTCCCAATCCTGCAGGCGCTGAGTCGCCGACAGCGAGGAATCCGTGTTGCGGAGCACCGTAGTCGTCATCGCTGCCAGCGCCGCGTAGACGTCGTGGCGCATAGCGGCGCGGGCCAGGGCCGACCACCGATCATCTCGAGGCAGATCGGTGACGGCCGACAGGATGTCATCAACACTGAGCCGCTCGGACAGGGCGAAATGCAACTCCGCGACCTCGGACGCTTCCCGCTGATTGGCCACCGCGATCTCGACCACATCCAACAGCAAGAACGAGGACAACAAGGTCGAGATCTTGGACGCCAATGCCTGCGGTAATCCGTGGCCGACGAGGCGATCGATCTCGGCGTACAGATTCTCGCGTTCACGTCCGCGCAGCAGTTGCGCGACCCCCGGCGCCAACTGCGCCACGGTCGGGCCGAACCGCTCTATCTCGGCGGTCACATCGGTGATCGGGAACCGGACGTCGACGAGCCAGCGCACCGCCCGATCGATGGTCCGGCGGATCTCGCGATAGCCGATATGTTGCGCATCGGTCGGCACGACGTTGTCCAGCGCCTGCAGTTCTTTCCAGAGGGCCTCGAGTCCGAAGACCTCCCGAACCACGCTGTAGGCGCGGGTGATCTGAGCCGCGTCCGCACCGGTTTCTTCCCGGGCACGGAAGACGAAAGTCGTGCCGCCGCGATTGACCATGTCATTGACAACGTGCGTCGTGACGATCTCTCGCCGTAGCGGATGGTTGTCAAGATCGGCGTCGAACCGTTCGGCGATGGGAGCGGGAAAGTAGCTTTGCAACGCGCGCCGAAACCAGCGCTCATCGGGCACCGAGGACGTCCGAATCTGCTCGGTGAGTCCTATCTTCACGTACGCGGCCAGCACCGCCAGCTCGGGGGACGTCAATCCCTCGTGTGCCGTTTCGCGTACCGCACACTCTTTGTCGGTAGGCAGAAACTCGATCACCCGGTCCAGCTGTCCGGCCAATTCCAGCTCGCGCATCAGCCGGCGGTGCACCGACAACAGCGCCCGCGAGCCATGCCGAGCCACACCGAGCAACACGTTCTGCTCGTAGTTGTCACGCAACACCAGTTCACTGACTTCCGCGGTTTGCTCGGCCAGCAACTCGTTGCGCTCGGCCATATTCAACTCACCATTGGCGATCGCGCGGTCGAGGAGAATCTTGATGTTGACTTCGTGATCGGAGGTGTCGACCCCGGCGGAGTTGTCGATGGCATCGGTGTTGATCCGGCCGCCGGCCCGCGCGTGCTCGATCCGACCCCGCTGGGTGAATCCGAGATTGCCGCCCTCGCCGACCACTCTGCACCTGAGCTCCGCACCGTCGGCACGCAGGGCGTCATTCGCCTTGTCGCCCGCGTCCGAAGCCGTCTCGGTGGACGCCTTGACGTAGGTGCCGATTCCGCCGTTCCACAACAAGTCCACCGGGGCGGTCAGGATCGCATGGATCAGCGCCGCCGGGGCCATCGATGTCGCGCCACCGGCGATCCCCAGAGCCTGCGCCGCTTCGACACTGACGGCGATCGACTTGGCCGTCCGGGGGAATACCGCACCACCGGCACTGATCAACGACTTGTCGTAGTCATCCCAACTGGAGCGCGGCAGCTCGAACAGCCGACGGCGCTCAGCGAAGGAGGTCGCCGGATCGGGATTCGGGTCCAGGAAAATATGCCGATGGTCGAAGGCGGCCACCAACCGGGTCTGCTCGGACAGCAACATGCCGTTGCCGAAGACATCGCCGGACATGTCACCGATGCCGACACAGGTGAACTGTTCGCGTTGGCAGTCCACGCCCAACTCGCGGAAGTGGTACTTCACCGACTCCCACGCCCCGCGGGCAGTGATGCCCATCGCCTTATGGTCATAGCCCACCGAGCCACCTGAGGCGAACGCGTCGCCCAACCAGAATCCGCGTTGCACCGCGATCCCGTTGGCGATATCGCTGAACGTCGCGGTGCCCTTGTCCGCGGCCACCACCAGGTACGGGTCGTCACCGTCATAGCAGCGGGTCAACGGCGGTTTGGCCACGTATTGCTGGCCATTGGCGTCGCGACGGTAGTTGTCGGTCAGTTCCAGCAGCGAGGTGACAAACACTTTGTAACAGGCGATCCCCTCGGCCAGCCAGGCGTCGCGATCCACGGCCGGGTCGGGCAATTGCTTGGCCACGAATCCGCCCTTGGACCCCACTGGCACGATGACCGCGTTCTTCACCATCTGGGCCTTGACCAGACCCAGTACCTCGGTCCGGAAGTCCTCACGGCGATCCGACCAGCGCAAACCGCCACGAGCCACATCGCCGAAACGCAGATGCACGCCTTCAACCCTCGGCGAGTACACCCAGATCTCGTACTTCGGACGCGGCATGGGCAGGTCGGGAATCTGCCGCGGATCAAGCTTGAACGCCAACGCCGAAGGTGCGTTGCCCTCGGAGTCGGTGCGGTAGTAGTTCGTCCGCACGGTGGCCGTCATCAACGTCAGCAGCGATCGCAGAATCCGGTCCTGGTCCAGGCTCGAAACCTCAGCCAGGGCCTCATCTATCGCGGCGCGGATATCGCCTTGATGGGTTGGGGAACCATAGTCGGGATCACCTTCGGCCTCAGGGTTGAATCGGGCATCGAAGAGTTCCACCAACAGAGCCGCGATGGCGGTGTTCTGCGACAGGGTCTGCTCGATGTAGCCCTGGCTGAACGTGGTCCCGGTCTGACGCAGGTACTTGGCGTAGGCCCGCAGCAAGGTCGACTGCTGCCAGGTCAATCCGGCCCGGACGACCAGGGCGTTGAATCCGTCCTGCTCGACGCCGCCGGCCCAGAGGACCCGCAGGGTGTCGATGACGGCCGCCGAACGTTCGGAGGAGAAGTCGACGCCTTCACCCAGCTTGAGCCCGAAGTCATAAACCCAGGCGGCGGTGCCGTCGGTTCGCTCTATCTCATAAGGGCGTTCGTCCAGAACCTCGATCCCCATCAGCTCTAGCAGCGGCAACGTCCGGCCCAACGAAAGCGGCAGCCCGGTGCGGAAGATCTTGAGCCGACGATCGGCCGGATCATCGGCCGCCGGTGTGTAAACCTCGAACGCGAGACCGTCCACATCGGGCAAGGCCTCCAACCGCCGCAGGTCCGAGACCGCAGTCGAGGCGGGAAAGTCCTCTTTGTAGGCCTCGGGAAACGCGCCCGCGTACCGGCGCAGCACCCGATCAGCCTCTTCCTCACCGAGCCCGACGGTGAGCAAGTCGGCCAGGTCGTCACTCCACCGGCGGGTGACCTCAGCGACCTTGCTTTCGACGCTGGCCCGATCCGGGTTGGGAATCTCATCTCCGGGTCGCAGCGCGATCAGAAAATGCATCCGCGCCATGCCAAGTTCGACGATTCGGTCGTCCCGTCCGATGATCTTGCCCGGCCACTCGTTGAGGACGACATCGCGGACCTTGCGGCGCGTTTCCGGGCCGAGGCGATCAGCCGGAAAATAGACCAGCACCGACACGAAGTCACGATTGAGGTGCGTCCGAGCGAACACGCCGATTCCGCCCCGGCTAGCTCGATCGACCACCAGCGTGGCCAATCGCAGCAGGTCAGGACTGGTCGCCTCGAGCAGCTCGTCGCGGGGCAACGTCCGCAGCGCTGCCAGCAACTTCCGACCGCTGTGACTGTCGGCTCGCACGCCCGAGCGATGCAGTAGTTCGGCGATGCGCCGCCGCAGCACCGGGACCCGCCCGACGGTGCCATCGGGCTCGTCGGTGATGAGTCCGAGGAAAACATGGACCTTCTCGCCCCTGGAAGCGCTGCCGTTCGGTTCCGGCGCGATGACGGTGACGCAGTCGTAGCGGGTGGAGCGCCGAACGGTCGAGACCATCGGCGACTTGAAGATCACCATCGGCGCACCGGACCGGTAGGCCGGCAGCAGCTCCAGCGGAGAGATGCTGACGTCGCCGCGCAGGACGCCACTCTCGCTGGCATTACCGCCAGCGGAACGGGACGGGTTGGCGAGCTCGTTGGCCGAATACGCGGCGTGACCCAGGATCATGAAGTTGCCGTCGGCCAGCCAGCGCAGCAAGGCGGCCGCCTCGGTAGAAGTGTCGCGGTCGAACTGGCCTGGATCGGCCTCGATCCGGTCGGCCAGCTCGCGGATCAACAGGTACAGCGCCGGTGCGTCGGCGACGGCCCAGTGCACGTCGGTGAGGACCCGGCGGATGTCTTCGGCGACGGCGTCCTGCTCACCGGACGGGATCAGGTCGCTTTCGATGTGCATCCACGACTCGGTGCTCGCGTTGTCGGGGACCTCGGCCGCATCGTCGAGATCCAGCACGCTCAGCAGCCGGCCGGAATCGTCCCGACGCACCACGAGCTGCGGGTGCAGCAGCTGCTGCAGCGGGTGTCCGGTGCGCTCGAGCTCGGCACTCACCGAGTCGACCAGATAGGGCGCGTCGGCGGTGACGATGTCGATCGCCGTCCTCGCACCGTCTACATCGACGATTCTGACCAGGATCTGGTCGGGACGCCGCACCTGGCCGAGCTGGAGATGGCTGAGCGCCAACTCGGTCAGTGCGTTGCTCGAGCGGCCCGGAAGGTCGGCCGGGGCGTGCGCAAGATAGCGGCGCAGGAAGATCTCAGAGTTGACGTCGGCATTGACGTCGCCTCCTGCCTGCGCGGCCGGAGTGGACAGGTCGGTCATTGCGAAAGTCACCTCGTTGTGACGCGGGTAGCCGGTTCGGTGTTGCCGACTAACCATCGATGCCTCAATCGAACCACAATGACGACATGGAACTCTCGCGTGACTACGCACTTTCGGTGGCGGATTGGCGTCGGTCGGTGCACTCGCTGTACTCCGGGGTGCGAAGCACCGAGGACCCGCAGGCCGCCCACGCGGTCTGGGTCGACGGTCGGGCTCGGCTCTTCGCGAACCATCCGGCGTCGCCCCGAATGGCCGGCCAGCAGCTGCGGTACGCCGGCTACGACCCGGCTTTTCGCTTTGTGCTGCCCCTGCTCGACGCTGAGCGGGATTCATTCGAGGTCCCTACTGGCACCGACGGCATAGTCCCGTTCACCCGGATCGGGCGCTTCGACATCGAGGGGCTCGGCTCGCTCGACGCGTGGTGGTTGTCCTCCTACGGCGGCGGGTTGTTCATCCCGTTTCGGGATACAACCGCCGGATCACTGACTTACGGGGCCGGTCGCTACCTCCTCGACACCGTCAAGGGCGCCGATCTCGGACGGGTCGGAACCGACTGGATTCTCGACTTCAACTTCGCCTACAACCCGTCCTGCGTCTATGACCCGGCGTGGGCCTGCCCGTTGGCGCCGGCCGGCAACCGGTTGGCGGCCGCGGTTCCGGTCGGCGAACTGCTGCCGAGCAAGGACTAGGCGCGGTCTGGAGCAAGAACGGCTACGGCCGGGGTGACACGATGGCCGGCATGGCCCTTCCCACCCCTCGTCCCGTCCCTACCTCGGCTTCCTACTCGATCACCGTCCGCCTCTACGCCGACCCGGACGCCTCTGTCGTCGGAAGGCTGGCCAACGCCGTCGCCGGAGCCAGCGGCCTGGTCACCGCGATCGATGTGTCGGAATCCCGTGCCGACCGCATGACGGTCGATGTCACGTGCTCGGCCATCAACGGCGCGCACGCTGAGGAGATCGTGACCGCATTGCGGGAGCTGGCCGGAGTGGAGGTCCACCGGGTCTCAGACCGGACGTTTCTGCTACACCTGGGCGGCAAGATCTCGGTCGAGTCGAAGGTTCCGCTCAAGACTCGCGATGACCTGTCGATGGCCTACACACCGGGAGTCGGCCGGGTCGCCCTCGCGCTGGCCGAGCATCCCGAGGATGTTTCCAGGCTCACCATCAAGGGAAACTCGGTCGCCGTCGTCACCGACGGCTCGGCGGTCCTCGGACTCGGCAACATCGGCCCGGGCGCCGCGCTGCCGGTGATGGAGGGTAAGGCCGCGTTGTTCAAACGCTTCGCCGGCATCGACGCCTGGCCGATCTGCCTCGACACCCAGGACACCGACACCATCGTCGAAG
>Ga0207641_10000610_pt1 | contig 39160 bp, 45 predicted proteins | sample KBSSwiS62_FD_184306 | JGI IMG/M metagenome (GOLD analysis project Ga0207641, IMG submission 184306) | Switchgrass rhizosphere microbial communities from Kellogg Biological Station, Michigan, USA - KBS Switchgrass S6-2 (SPAdes) (version 2) | ecosystem: Host-associated > Plants > Roots >... | reverse complement strand
CGCCGTCGGACAGATGGGGCTGGTGCAGGCGTATGAAACGGCATTCAAGCGCTTCGGCCTGCATACGGCGCAGATCCTTCTGACGCATGAAGATCTTTCCGATCGCCGCCGCTATCTGAACGCGCGCTCGACGCTGCTCACCTTGCTGCGGCTGGGCGTCATCCCCGTGATCAATGAAAACGACACGGTGACGACCGATGAAATCCGCCTCGGCGACAATGACACGCTCGGCGCGCTGGTCACCAACCTGATTGAAGCCGACGTGCTGATCCTGCTCACCGATCAGTCCGGGCTCTACAGCACCGATCCCCGCACCGATCCCGGCGCGACGATGCTGCGGCGTGCGCGTGCCGGCGATCCCGCGCTGGAAGCGATCGCCGGCGGTGCCGGGGCGCTCGGCCGCGGCGGCATGCTGACCAAGGTGCTGGCAGCGAAACGGGCCGCCAGAAGCGGCGCGACGACGGTGATCGCCGGCGGTCGCGAGGACGGCGTGCTGACCCGGCTCGCCGCAGGCGAAATGCTCGGCACTGAAATCGCCGCCGAAATGATGACGCTGGCCGCGCGAAAGCAATGGCTCGCCGACCACGTTCGGCTGGCGGGCCGGTTGACGCTGGACGCCGGGGCAGTGCGCGCGCTTGCGCGGGAAGGCAAGAGTCTGCTCCCGATCGGTGTCACCGCCTGCGCCGGCCAGTTCGAGCGCGGCGAGCTGGTCGGCTGCTTCGACGCCGACGGCCATGAGCTGGCGCGAGGGCTGATCAATTACAGCGCGGCGGAAACGCTGCGCATCCTGGGCAAGCCCTCGGCGCAAATCGAGAAGATCCTAGGTTACGTCGACGAACCCGAGCTGATCCACCGAGACAATCTGGTCGTTCTCTGAAGCGTGCATCGCGCGATCGCCGGTCGCTGGTCGAAAATCGACATGGGCTTCGCCTTCCCCTACACTCGCGGCACAAGAAGCCGCTCCGATTGAGCCGGTGAACGAGCGAGCGCCGATTTTCGATCGACATCAAGGGAGGGCATCGTGAACCTGGTCGACCGCATCAAGAACATCCTGCTGTCTCCCCGGACCGAGTGGCCGAAGATCGCCGGCGAGACGGCGACGGTGCAATCGCTGTACATCGGATATATCCTGGTGCTCGCCGCCATCGCGCCGCTGGCGCTGCTCATACGCACCGGCGGCGTCGCAATCGCGGCCGCGGTTGCCCATTACGCCATCGCACTGGCGATCACCTACCTGATGGCGCTCATCGTCGACACGCTCGCGCCGACGTTCAACGGCACGAAGGACTTCACCCAGTCACTGAAGCTCGTCGCGTACTCGTACACGGCGCCCTGGGTCGCCGGGATCTTCCTGCTGCTCGGCGGCACGATCGGCGGCCTGATCGGCCTCATCGCCGCGATCTACGCCTGGTATACGTTTTATCTGGGCGTGCCGGCGCTGAAGAAATGCCCGCCGGAAAAGGCCGTCGCCTACACGATCGTCGTCGTGCTGTGCGGCATCGTGCTGGCGATCGTCCTCGGCGGCGTGCTGATGTCCGCCATGTTCGGCGGAGCTGTGAACGGTACGGGATTCGGACTAATGCGCTGAGCAGGGGCCGGGCAGGCCGGGCCCCGCGCATCTGGCGTCGTGCGACGTCAGGCCTTGCCGGTCGGATTGGTGTAGGGCGACGGCACGACGCTGTGCGCCCAGCCATACAGGCGCTCGCGCCGCGTTTGCGGCCGCTGGTGCAGGAAACGCTCGAGCTCGGTCAGCCCGCGGCGATAGACGTCGCGCTTGAACTCGATGACGTTCTCAAGCGGAATCCAGTAGTCGTGCCAGCGCCAGGCATCGAATTCCGGATGCTCGCTGGCGCGCAGACTCACGTCGCTGTCTCGGCCGGTCAGGCGCAACAGATACCAGATCTGCTTCTGGCCTCGGTAACTGCCGCGCCATTCGCGCTTGATCCAGTGCTGTGGAACCTCGTAGCGCAGCCAGTCGCGCGTGCGTCCGAGGATCTTGACATGGTCGGGCTCGAGGCCGACCTCTTCCTTCAACTCCCGATACATCGCCTGCTCGGGCGTCTCGCCGGGATTGATCCCCCCTTGCGGAAACTGCCACGAGTGCTCGCGGATCCGCTTGCCCCAAAAGACCAGATTCTTCGAGTTCGAGACGACAATGGCGACGTTCGGGCGATACCCGTCACGGTCCAGCATCGCGACACCTGTAGTTCTGCGCGTTGCGGATATTCTTGCATAGTTCGGCGGGGTTGAGAAAAGCGCGCCCCCCGCCGTGGACGGCGCGTCGAAGTGTCAGCGGCGCGACAGCTCGCGCGGCGTTGTGCGCAGCAGCAGGCGCTGATCGCGGCGCAGTACGACCACGTCGACCGCGTCGCCTATGCGCCGTCCCGTGAGCAAACGCTGCAAGTCGTCGATGCCTTTGATCGCTTCGTCACCGAAACCGATGATCAGGTCGCCGGTGCGGATTCCGGCCGCCGCGGCGGGCGAATCCTTCTCGACCGTCGAGACGCGCACGGCCGATTCGTGGCCCAGACCGAAATGACGAACGATGCGCCGCGCGATCGGCGTATCGTGGCCACCGACGCCGAGATACGCGCGTCGCACCCTGCCCTCTCGCATCAGCGCCACCGCGACGCGCTCGGCGGTATTGGCCGCGATCGCGAAGCAGATCCCCTGAGCAGGCAGGATCATCGCGGTGTTGACGCCGATCACATCGCCGGCCGCACTCACCAGCGGCCCCCCCGAATTGCCCGGGTTGAGCGCCGCGTCGGTCTGGATGATGTTGTCGAGCAGCCGGCCGGTCTGGCTGCGCATCGACCGCCCGAGTGCGCTCACGATACCCGCGGTGACCGTGTGCTGAAATCCGTAGGGACTGCCGATTGCGATCGCGATCTGTCCGACTCGGACCCGCGTGGAATCGCCCAGTCGCGAGTAGGCCAGCTCCGGCGCACCGACTTTGACGACCGCGAGATCGGAATCGGGATCTTCGCCGACCAGCTCGGCCGACGCGGTGCGTCCGTCGGGCAGTGTGACTTCGAGCGCGCTCGCGCCACCCGCGACATGACTGTTGGTCAGCAGATATCCGTCCGGCGCGATGATGAAGCCGGAGCCCGAGCCTTCACCGCGCCCCTTGCCGGGACGCTCGACTCGAATGTGGACGACCGCTGGGCGCACGCGCTCGACCACCCCGACGACTGCGGCCGAATAGGCATCGAGCAACGCCGCATCGTCGACCGCGCCCTCGCGCTCGGCCGGCGCTGCGGCGGAGGCATGATCGAGCACCAGATGCAGATGCGGACCAGCGTGACCGTCGAGTGGCGACATGGCAGGTAGTTGGCGGTGCGCGCCGGGAATTCAAGCGGCCTGGCCGCCAGCCGGCGGGGTCACGCTCCCGAACAGCGCGGGCCGCTTTCTTTGCAAGGCCTACTACCAGTTGCATTTCTTGCCCGCAAACGCCGATACTTTCGGTGCTGGACGATGCGATTGCGGCACGAATTCGATGGCACGTCGATTGCTTGAGTTGACGCTGGACCGAATGGGGAGACGAACGATGACCGACATCCGGGCGACCACCTCGCAGGACCCGCAATCGGTAGGCACGGCGGTATTGGGCGGGGGCCCGGCCGGCTTGGCCGCGAGGCCCGAATTGATGCCGGCGCATGCGCTCAAGGGCGACCCCGTTGTCAATCCCAAAGGTTATGCGCTGGGTAGAGTCGAGCACATCGTCCTCGATGTCCAACTCGGTCGCATCGCCTACGCGGTGCTCACTTTCGGCGGGTTCCTCGGAATGGGCGAAAAGCTGTTCGCAATTCCGTGGACCGCTTTTACATTCGACGCTGACCGCCATCGCTTTATTCTCAACGTCGACCGCGGCGTGCTCGAAGGCGCACCCGGATTCGACAAAAAACATTGGCCGGCGATGGCCGATCCGGATTGGGCCACGCATCTGCACGCCTACTACGGCTATCGCCCGTACTGGGACTAGCCGGATTTCAGGCGGCCAGCTGGATGCCCGACGTGGGCGTCTGCAGGCGCATAAGACCCGCGCCTTCCGGCGCAGCCTCGATCAGCGCACTCAATCGGCGCAGCCGCGCCGTCCCGAAAAAAGTCGCGAAAGGGACTTCCGACGCATCGCGCCCGGTGCCGATACGCACCAGGTCCCGCATCGGCGAGAGCTCGGTCGCATCGAACAACTGCCATCTACCGCCGAGGAAGGCCTCGAATACCGCGTGAAAATCGGGCGGAGGCTCGGCGTAGCGCGCATAACCGGTGACAAAGCGCGCAGGAATGTTCAACGCGCGGCAAAAAGTGATCGCGAGATGCGCGAAATCGCGGCAGACGCCGGCGCGCAAGGCGAGGACATCGCGCGCCGAGTAGCTCGGCGTCGATGTCCCGATCAAGTAGTCGATGTTGGCGCGTATCCAGCGGCAGATCGCGTCGACGCGCGAAAAGCCCGGCGCGAGGCCGCCGAATAGCCGGCACGCAAGATTGAAGACTTCCTCGGATTGGCAATACTTGCTGCCGCGAAGGCAGACGAACGCATCGACGGGCAAGGCGGTAATCGGAACTTCGGGCGCCTGCGTGTCCGCTTCGATCGGCGTCACGTCGACCACCGCCAGATAACGCGCGCGGAACGGACCGGGCGGCACATCGACGCGAATGAAGCGATTCAGCGTCTGCGCCTCGCGCAGCTCGTCCCAGAACAGCGACGGCTCGAGCTCCACCCTTTCCTCGACGAGGCGCTGGCGATAGTCGTCAGGAACGGCCACATTGAAGACGAAGACCGTCTGCGCCGCGACCTCGTATTCGAGTTCGCAATCTATCTGAAAGGTGCTCATCGCTCTATTGATTGTGATCGCGCCCGGGACGAGCGCGCAAGGATTCGCGGGGTGCGCGGCGCCGGTGCTACGACCGGCGCCGCACCCGTCTTGGATACGCTGGAATGCGGCAGGCTCGCTAGATCCGTCCCATCAGCAGCAAGACGATGAGGACGACGACGACCAGTCCTGCGATGCCGCTGGGTCCATAGCCCCACCCGCGGCTGTATGGCCACGCGGGCAGCGCGCCCAGTAGCGCGAGGATCAGGATGATCAGCAGAATGGTGCCTATACTCATGGCTTGCCTCCGTGTTCGCCTGGTTAGGCGGAAATGCGAATCGTCCGGCATCCGGCGAAATCAACCGCCATCCGGCCGGAGATCGACGCTGGCAAAGGCATGCGTTCCCTTGCCAGCCGATCTCCGCCGCGCGGTCGCAATCGCCTGACGGCGCGTTACTGGTTATAGCGAGCCTTGGCGTCCGCTACGCACTTGCTCTTCGCGTCGCCGCTCAGCGCGTCGCATTTTTCCTTCGCGACCGCGTAGTTGGCCTCGGTCTTTTCGTGCGACGCCGTCGCCATCGCGTCCTTGGACTTGCGGGTGGCCTTGGCGTCTTCCTTGGCTTTGGTCAGATTCGCCTTCGCTTGCTTGATGCACACGTCCTTGTCGTTGCCCGACTTGGCGTCGCAGGCGGCTTTCTCGGACTTGTACTGCGCCTCGGCGCTGGCAACGGCTTGCTTGTACTGCGCCTTGTCAGCCTTTTTGGTTTCGTCGCCCATGGCGTAGCAGTTCAGCGCGAAAACGCCGAGGGCCGTGGCACAGATCACTTCTCTCATCGCGATTCTCATCGTTTTCTCCTTGGTTTGGTTTGCCGGTTTCGTGCCGCAGCGGCAAGCTTCCCGCCGAGCGCGAAAGTGCCCGGGAGGCTCTTAGTGCATTTTTTCCCAGTCTTTCACCTGCCGGTCGGCCTCGTCACGGCTGATGCCATAGGTTTCCTGAATCTTGCCGACGAGCTGATCACGTCGACCGCCGATCTCGGCAAGCGCATCGTCGGTCAATCTGCCCCACTGCTCTTTCACTTTTCCGGTCATCTGTTTCCAGTTGCCTTCTACGCGATCCCAATTCATCTTTTGTCCTTTCGGTGATGCAGTCGCAGCCAACCGTAGCTGCATCTGTGCGTCGATTTCAGCAACCCCCGTGCCAGACTGGTTTATGCAGTAGAAACAATGGCTTGCAGCAGGGCATCGGATTGGCGCCACGGGACCAGCGTAAGAATTGCCTGGACCTGCTGTAAATGCTGCTTGAACGAGCGCGACGATGTCGCGCGGCGTAGCAAGCAGGCGAAGGATTGCAGTCGGACTGCCGCCTACGCGCCGAGTCTCGCTGCGCGCGCACCGCGGATGTGTTTTTCTTAGGGCCCGAGAATATCGCCGTAGGGCTTCAGCCGTTCGACGTGGTCGCAGAGCGTCTTGATCGCCACCATGATAGGCACCGCCAGCAGCAGGCCCCAGCCGCCCCAAAGCATCCCCCAGAACAGCAGCGATACGAACACCGCCGGCGTGTTCATTCGGGCGGCGCGTCCCATCAGCCAGGTCTGCACAAATATGCCGAGAATGACAGCGACGACGATCGGTATCGTCGCCGCGAGCAAGGCCATCTGCAGCGTGCCGAATTGACCGTAGGCAATCAGCGCGGCGGCGCCGGCGAGCATCGCCGCCCCGACGTAGGGAATCGTGTGCAGAACCGCCGCCGCGATCCCCCAGACCATCGGACGATCAAGCCCCATCGCAAAGAAGCCGGCGCCGATGGCGAGGCCGACGGCGACGTTGACCAGAAGCACGATCGCGAAATAGCGCTGATTCTGCCGGTCGACATTGTCGAGGATGCGCAGCGTGGTCCTTCGTCGGGAAAAGTCGCCGCCAACGGCATGCAGGAACTTGCGCCGGAACAGGTCGCCAGCGCACAGCAGGAAAAAAGCGAGGAAGAGGGCCGAACCGAGCTGTCCCAGCGCGGTCGCGATATTGGTGGTACCGATCAACAGCATCGAGCTGAAATCCACGCCAGAACCGGCAGGAGCTTCTTTTGGCCGCGCCGTCGCCGGGACCGCCGGGCTCGCCGCTTCGGCGAGCTTCTGCAATTCCGAGGCTGTCCGCTGTACGTGTTCCAGTGCCCCGGTGTGGTCCCGCTGCGCGTGCGTGAGCGCAATGCGCAGCCGCTGCACCGCAGGAGGAATTTCCTGGATGACATCGCCGGCGTCGCTGCCGACTCGGTAGATCGCGCCGACGATCGCGGCGCTGAAGGCAAGGACCACGAGAGCAGCGCCGACAGCCCGCGGCACGCCCCACCCGGCCAACCGTGTCACCACGGGGGAGAGCGCGTAGTTCAGAAACAGACTGAGCAGCAGGGGGATAAAAAACGCAGCGCCCGCTCGGATCGCAAACAATCCGAGGATAAGCGCGATCAGCGTCAACGCGACCGTCGATGGACGCGGCGGGGGCAGCGGCGTCTCGCTCCGCGCCCGCTCATCCTGGAGCGCTTGCGTCTCGACCGCGCGCGCGCGGGCCCTGCTATCCGCCTTCATCGAGCCTCCCTCGGTAGCGGCCGCTTCTTGGACTCCATCACCTGGCCGGCATGCTATGCCGGCCAGGCCCAAGGAGACGCGCGCTTACATCTTCTGCTTGGCTTCCTTGGATTCTTCCTGGATCTTCTTGCCGCCCGCGGAAACGTCCTTACCTGCGCCCTCGACCGTATTGCAGGCGCTGATCAACGACACGACGGCGATGCTTGCAAACGCTAATACGATCTTCTTCCACATGACGGATCTCCTTATGATTATGCGCAAGGCGGCCGTTGCCACCTGCACTGGTAACAGCAATCGCCGTGCCACCCGCGCGAGCGGTCGTGCAGCTAAGCGACGATGCCGGTCGCCTGGTCGTGCCGGCGCGAAGCCGGCTCGGCTCCATCGTGATGTCGGTGCAAGGCGCGCTCGACGGCGACAGCCGTGACGCCCCTGAACAGCGGCCCCCAGATCGAGCGCAGGATGGCGCCGAGCACGGAGCCGGCGCGCCGCCTCTCCGTCGCCTGCGCCGCAGCCTTCGGCCGTGCGCCCAAGAGGCCTCCGACGACGACCAGCAGCGCGAGCGTCGATGGCCGAGTCAGCGTTTGCCGGGATTGCTCGTATAACGCGCGCCTTGCCTCCGCGAGCGCGAGCTTGTCGTCACGCAGCCTCTGCTCGGCTCGCCGGGCCTCGCTGTCGTCGACGCCGAAAAGCACGATGTCTCTCGCCTCACCCGTCGCCGCGCAACTGCTGCCTCGATCGCGCGAACAGCGCGTGCCGGGCGAGCGCGCGCAGCCGGAACACGAACCAGACAGCGCCGAGGGCGCAGATCAGTGCGACCGCGCCGGTAGCCGCTGCGCCGGAGAATCCGCGCTCGACCATTCCCATCGCGATCGCCGCCAGAGCTCCTGCGGCTGCGAGGACGCCAAGCACTGCAGCGCACACTGCAGTGACGGCCAGCGCAGTCATCATCTGAAGCGCGACGTGTGCCTCGGCCGCGACCAGGTCCGCTGCATCGGCCACCAGCTCGCGGCCGGAGCCGAAAAGCTGCCCGACCGCTGCCGCGAGCGACGACGACGGTGAGTCGCCGGAACGCGCTGGCGCCCCGATCGCCGAGTCGCTCACCGCCCGATACGCCCGATCAGATAGCCCGCGGCCAGTGCGACGCCCAGCGTGATCAGCGGGCGCTCGCGGATGTAGTCGCGGGCACTCGTCACCATCTGGTCCTGCGTCTGCCTGACCCGCACGGCGCTATCGCCGATCCATTCCGCCGCGGGTTGGGCCGCTTGCGCGACCTTGTCAACCGTCTGATGCGCGGCCCGCGCGACGCGATCAATGGCTGGCCCCGCATTGTCAGTGGCTCGGCGCGCAAGGTCGTCGACGGTCTGGTGCGCCTGGCTTGCGGTGCGCTCTATTGCATTGTTGTTACCGGTAAGTTCCATTGCGTCCTCCTCAATCAGTAGTGCCATTGGTCCTTGAAAAAAACACGGGCGGAGCGGCTGGAAAGGGACCGGAAGGCTCCGCCCGCGACGGGACGCAACGACATGGCAAAAAAAATCGTCTTCGGCTACCTGCCATCCACCTCACTGCTTGCCGTGGTAGCCGTCGTCGAGTGGTCGTTCGCCTGCGCCGGCTTGGGCATTGCGGTCGATTCCTCTTCCTTGCTCATCGGCTCTTTCGCATTCGGGTCGCTGCCCTTCGGCGTCCGCTCGGCGGATGATTGCTTTTCGGCGGACTCCGAAGGCGGCGCGGCTGCTGTCTGCGCCGGCGTCTCGAGGACCGCATCGGCTTTAGGCGGCATCACCGGCGCCGGGTTGGCCGGCGGAGGCGCGATCGCGGGAGCCGTTGGCGTCAACTCGGGCTTTACCGACGCAGACCGGTCGGCAGAGCGGTCGCACGCAGCGATGCCGACGGCCATTGCGATCGTCGCCAGCACGACCGGTATCGGCGCGCCGTTCATGATCGCCCCAGCGTGGCGCGGCACTTAGCCGCCCCCGCGGCGGAACAGGCCGACCACCAGCGAGACCACGAACAGCACCAGGAAGATGAAAAACAGGACTTTGGCGATTTCAGCTGCGCCGGCGGCGATACCACCGAAGCCGAACAAGGCCGCGATCAGCGCGATGACAAAAAACACGATGGCGTAGTGCAACATTTTCAATCCTTTCTGCTCGACATAGAGCAAGAGTTACTCGGACGCGGGCGCCATAACGCGCAAATCTCTACCCTATGTGCCCGCCACGCCTACCTGGCGAAAATGACGCAAACCGCATGCCAGTCGGCGGCCTGCCAGATATTCTGCTGATTGGAGAAGTTTGCGACCTCGCCGCAGGCGGAAAGCGCCGACTGGGCGTAAGCGCGAGGCTTACATAATCTGACGAAGGCGCGTCAGAAAGGTGTCGTACTCGGAGGACTTGTCGAAAAAAGCGTCGGCGCCTGCCAGCGAGCATTGCACCTGGTATTCGGGATAAGCGAAGTTTGTCAGCACGAATATTTTCGGCTGCGGGGTCATTTCATCGGCGCGAATATTGCGGACGACGGCGATACCATTGCCTTCCTTCAGCCGAATGTCGGTGACGACGACGTCCGGGTGCAGCTTCTTGATCGCCTCGATCGCCTCGTCTTCGGACTCGGCAAAGCCGACGACGTCGAACCCGCCCATCGACTGAACATTGTCGATGATCCGTCGCCGGATCAGCGCCGAATCCTCGACCACGAAGACGCGCAGCGCAGTTTTCACCAGGAGAGCCGCGCGCATCAGCTGATCAGACTGTGCCGGAGCGCATACGCCGTGAGCTCCGCATTGCGCGCGAAATTCATCTTCTCGAGAATGCGCGTGCGATAGGTGCTCACGGTCTTGACGCTTAGACAGAGCTCTCCCGCGATGTCGGTAACGGTTTTGCCCGCAGCAAGCTGCACGAAGATCTGAAACTCACGGTTGGACAACTGCCGGTGGAGGGGTTCGGCGGCATCGCCCGCCGCCTCCATTGCGAGCGCCTCGGCCAGCGAGGCACTGATGTATTTCTTGCCGCTCGCGATCGTGCGCAGTGCCTGCAGCATGTCCTTGGCTTCGCCGGCTTTCGGAAAAAAACCGCTGACACCGGCGCGCAGCAGATTGACTGCGTATTGCTCTTCCGGATACATGCTGACGATGAGGATCGGCAGCTCCGGTTGCTTGCGGCGCAGCGAGCTCACCGTCTCCAGGACGTTGGCGTCCGGAAGCGAAATGTCCAGCAAGACGATGTCGAATCGACCGGTAGCCGCCAGGCTCAACGCGGCGGCTGCGGTTCCGGCTTCGCCCGCAGCCTCGAGGTCGTCCGTCGTGTCCAGCAGCTGTTTGAATCCGGCGCGAACCAGCGCGTGATCGTCGACGATCAGTACGCGCGTCTTGCGTCCCGGCAACGCGGCACGTTCGCCTTGCGTCATAGTTTCCCCCCCTTCACGCATCACGGCTCTCCTTGATTATAGATTATAGGTCGGGCCGTCGCGCCCGACCAGCCGTGGCGGTCACGCAGCCAGCGCATCGTAGCCGTTCGACTGCATCGGCTTGCGCCGTATGCATCCATCTCCATAGGCATGCAGCCGGTTGTACATCGTCTTCAGACTGATGCCGAGCAGACGCGCGGCTTCAGTCTTGCTGCCGCCGACCGCCTGCAGCGTCGCCGTGATCAACGTCCTTTCGACCTCGTCCAGCGACATGCCGACGGAAATGCGCAGCACCGACGAATCGGACATTGCGGGCGTGCTCATCGCGGATCCGGTCGCCGCCGTGCCGCAGTCTTCGCCGCGGTCCCGGCCGAGAGCCGAAAAAGTGCTGATGTCGATCTGGACTTCCTCGTCGGAAAGCACGAACGCCCGGTGGATCACGTTCTTCAGCTCGCGCACATTGCCCGGCCACGTGTGCTCGACTATCCTTCGCCGGCCCTCAGCGCTGAGCGTCTTCTGCTCGCCCTGCTCTTCGTTGAGCTCGCCAAGGAACATTTCCGCCAGCAGCACCGCGTCATCGCCGCGATCGCGCAGCGGCGGGACGTTGACCGGAATGACGCACAACCGGTACATCAGATCCTCGCGCAGCTTCCCCGACGCTACCGCCTGCCGCAGATCGCGATTGCTCGCCGCCAGCACCCTGACGTCGGCGCCGATTTCCTGATCGCCACCGACGCGCGTGAACCGGCCGGTCTCGAGAACGCGCAGCAGCCGCACTTGCATCTCGACAGGCATCTCTGTCACTTCGTCCAGAAACAGCGTGCCTCCGTCGGCTCGTTCGAAGCACCCGCGGTGCGTCCTCGCGGCGCCGGTAAAGCTGCCGCGCTCATGGCCGAACAACTCGCTTTCGATCAGGGTCTCGGGGATCGCGCCGCAATTGACCGCGATGAACGGGCGGTCCTTGCGTGGGGAGAGATGGTGCAGCGTCGTTGCGACCAGTTCCTTGCCGGAGCCGCTTTCACCGAGGATCATCACCGGTGCCGTGGAGCGCGCCAGGCGATCGAGCCCGTGAAACAGATCGCGCATCGGTTGGCATGCGCCGTACAGCAAACCGAAATGCTCGAGACGCTTTTCGCTGGATATCCTGGCTGTCGCGCGCGGCGCAACATCAGCGGGCGCATTGGCCGGATACTTGGCAAGATTAGCGATGCTCTGAAGCTCTCCAAACATGGCCCTCTCCGTTGTTATTGAACTTGAACTTTGGACGGGCCAATACTCCCCTAGGCGGGTTGGAGCCGGTATAGGTCTTGCTCTGTAAATTCTGTAGGCGTAATGGGTAGCGTTGTAGGATCAAGTCCTACAACGGATGAGCTCGCCCATTGGACCCTCGGCGTCGGCGAGGAGGTTGCAACGTTCCCACGGCCGCGTTAATCAGACCGATGAGCGCGCGGCGGATTCTTACCGCGCGGCGTCCCGCATGATTGCCGCGGACCGCCATTGAAGAGTGGAGCAGGTGCGCCGGGTGTATCGAACTCGGTTCATGGGAGGGCTGAACGAACCCAATGTTCCCGACGCCCTGCGCGCGGTCTGTCGCAAGCCGCGTGCCAGCATCGCTTTCACTCGACAGCGGCCTCGTGCGCAGCTTGCGCGGCGGCACGAGTTGCAATCCGGATTGCAATAAACGACAGATCGTTTGTAGAAACGTCGCAAGCATCCCGGCGCCATGACACGCGTGGGACGCGACCCCTTGGCATGGCGCTTGCGAGAGTAGTCGCGCTAGTTCGCGACCTCGAAAATGGACGATGCCATGCAGACAAATCCGGACCATCCGCGGGACGAAGTTGCCGTCGAGTCGCCGAGCGCTGGCGAAGGCCGCAACGGACGCACGAATATCGAATCTCCGATCGACCCAGTACGGGACGTAGAGCGCGATACCCCGGTAGCGCACACGCCGCGGCCGCATCCGCCAGTCGAGGAGCCGGAGGACAATCCCGAAGAGCACGTCCCGGAAACCGAGCCCGACAGCGATCCCGACGCCGACTCGGATCAGCGACGACGTCCGCCCCGTCCGGGCAAGGCTCCTCGCTGAGCTGTCGCCGCAATCGGTCGCATCGAGTTCACCACCGCTTGCGATCCGCGCAACGCGGCATTGACGCCCTTGTCGTGCGCGCAAATGACGCGGCGACGCGCACGTCGACGATGTGCGCGTTGACGCGCACCTTGTTTCGACGCTATAAGCTCTTCGCTCGCTGAATCGGGAGCCCGACCGCATTCCACCGCCCCGCTGCGTCGGGATCAGCTAACATCCATTCTTTGCGCTTGCCTTGCGGCGTGCGCAAGACCCTATGCCGATCACCCGTTCCTTCCGCATGGATGCCTGGATTCCGGCGTTGCTGTTCGCCGTCGGCGCCGGGCTCGCCGTCTTCGCCGGTTTGACGATCGTCAGCTGGCACGCGCCAGAACCCGTGCCGATGGCTGCGGGTTTCGATCGGATTCAGTACGACGCCGCGTGGGCGATCGCCTTCGCCAGCGCGGCATTGGCGCTGCACGTTGTCGGCGCAACACGAAGCGCTCGCCTGTTTGCGCTGCTTACCTTAGCGCTGGGCGGCGTAAGGCTCGCCGCCTGGGTTGTCCCGGACGGCATTCCGCTGCGTCCGATACTCGCCAATCCCTGGCTGCCGCTCGCGGATGGTTCCTACAATGACATGGGGCTGCTAACCGCGCTGATCGCAGTCGTTATCGGCGCTGCCCTGCTGCTGTTGCTTCGACCGGGGAAAAGCCGGAGGCCGTGGCACGCGATCACGGTCGCGTTGCTTACTTCGATCGCGCTGGCGCTTTCACTGCTGATGCTGTTTGCCGCATGGAGCGGCAGCACGGTCGCGTCCGAGTCGCTGCAGCTGACCGGTGGCGAGCGGGCGACGGGCGCGGTCTACACGGTGCTCGCCGCCACGATGCTCGCCTACGCGATGCTGACCAGCGGCGGCGAGCGGAAGGCGTTGCGCCGCTCGGCGCCGCTTATCGTCTGGCTTGCCGTTTTTGCGTGCGCACTTGTTCTCTGGCGCGCACTGACCGTGGAGGAATCGCGCTTCATCCAGCGCAGCACCGCGCTTGTCGCAGCGGACGCACGCGGCCAGATCCAGCGCGATCTGTACGCCCGCATCGACATCGTTGAGCGGCTGGCCGATCGTTCGCTGGCGTATGCCGATCGGGAAGCGTGGAAACGCGACGCCCAGGGCCTGCTGAAAGGCGTCGCAGCGGTCGATGCGGTGGCGCTGAGCGGCGCCGATTACGTCGTCGAGCAGGCGGTTCCTTCCAGCGCCGAGCCGTTCGTCGGCTTCGACCCACGCATCGATCCGTTGCGACGCGCAGCTATCGATCTGGCGGTCAGCACGCGTCGAAGCACGCTGAGCCCCTTTGTCGACCTGAAGATGGGAGGGGAGGGTCTCGTGCTCTACGTTCCCGTATTCCAGGGCGGCGAGTTGCGCGCGATCATCTCGGCGTCACTGGCGCGTACCGGATGGCCGAAGTCGATCCTCGACCAGCCCTTTCCCGAGCATTACATCGAGATCGTGCAGAACGGACGAGTCGTGCGCACCGTCGCTCCCGACGGCCCCCGGGCGGCCAACAAATGGTCGCAGGAGCTTCCCCTGGTCGTGCAGAATGCGCACTGGACGCTGCGCGCGACGCCGACGCAGAATCTGGTCGCCTCCGGCGCATCGTCGTTGCCGATCGCCGCATTGGCGCTCGGTACGATCATGGCCACGCTGCTCGCGCTTTCGACCTACCTTTTCCAGACTGCCCGCGCCAATGCAAGAAATCTCAAGCGCACCAACGAGCGGCTGGTCAGCGATATTGCACGGCGCTATCACGTCGAGCAGGAATTGCGCGAAAGCGAAAACCGCACGAGCCTGATCATCAACGCGGTCAAGGATTGTGCGATATACATGCTCGACACCGAAGGACGGGTTGCGAGCTGGAATCCCGGCGCGCAGGCCCTGAACGGCTATACGGCGACCGAGATCGTCGGCAAGCACTTTTCGGTGCTCTACCCGCCCGATCGCAAGGAGCCGCCGGAAAAAGAGCTCGCTGTTGCAGCCAGGCGCGGCTGGTACGAGGAGGAATGCTGGCACCTGCGCAAGGACGGAAGCCGGTATTGCGGCGACGACATAATTTCGGCGATCCGCGATGAGCCCGGCAATCTTCGCGGCTTTTCCATTGTCACCCGCGACGCGACGATGCGACTCGAGCTGCGTGAGCAGACCGAACGCGCGCGCGACTTTTATTTTTCGCTGTTCTCGGGATTCCCCAACCTGGTCTGGCGCTCCGACACCACCGGAGCCTGTGACTACCTGAACCAGGCGTGGCTCGAGTACACAGGCAGGAGGCAGGAAGAGGAGTTCGGCTCGGGTTGGCTGGACGGCGTGCATCCCGACGATCGCGCCCGCTGGCGGGAAATCATCGCGGAAACCTTTCCCGCGCAGAAGACCTTCGAATACGAGTTCAGGATGCGCCGCGCCGACGGCAGCTTCGGATCGATTATCTGCAATGGCCGTCCGTATTACGACATGCAGGGACGCTTTGCCGGCTACCTGAACGCCTGCTACGACAACACGGTGCGGCGCGCGATGGAAAGTGCGCTCAAGGAAAGCGAGGCGCGTTATCAGGGCATGACGGCCAACGTGCCAGGCATGGTGTTCGAGTTGCTGCGCGACCCCGCCGGCAAGCTGTCGTTCTCGTATGTCAGCGAGGGTGTCGCCGCGCTGACCGGTCTTACCGAGGCGGCGCTGACCGCGGATAGCGCGGCGTTTTTCGACCTCGTCGCGCCCGCCGAGCGACCGCATCTGGAAGCAACGCTCGAAGCATCCGCCGCACAGCTTTCGAACTGGAGCTGGAGCGGCCGGATCCAGCCGCGCCACGAGTCGACCGAAAGATGGATCAGTATTCGGGCCCGTCCCAGGCAGGCGGAAAACGCGGGCGTGCTTTGGGACGGTGTCGTGTTCGACGACACGCAAAGCCGTCTGTCGCAGGTGGAGCTCGAGCGCTCACGCGAGGAGCTGCGCGAGCTGTCGCGGCACCTGCAGACGGTACGCGAGGAAGAGAAGCAGCGCATCGCGCGCGAGGTGCACGACGAGCTCGGCGCGACGCTGAGCGTGCTGAAGATGGACCTGGAGTCACTCGACGCGCAGCTGCCGGCCCACCTCTCGGAGGCGCGGGCCAAGCGCAGCGCGATGATCCAGCTGGTCGACTCCGCCGTGGCCACGACACGCAAGATCGTCACCGACTTGAGACCCAGCATGCTCGATGACCTCGGTCTCGCCGCAGCGCTGCGCTGGCAGATCGGCGAATACGAAAAACACACCAAGCTAGGGCTTCATCTCGATACGCCCAATCCGGACATTGCAATCGATCGCGAACGTGGATTGGCGCTCTTCCGCATATTCCAGGAAACAGTGACCAACGTGGCGCGCCACGCCAAAGCGACCAATGCCTGGATAGGGCTGGCGCAAACCGACCGCGCCTACGTACTGACTGTCCGGGACGACGGCGACGGCGTCAGCGAGGAAGACTTGCGCAAGCCGATGTCGCACGGCGTCCGGGGCATGCGCGAGCGCGCCCAGCACTTCGGCGGCAACCTGTCGGTGTCCTCGACTTCAGAGGGAACGACCGTCGTAGTGACGATCCCGAAACAAAACCCTTAAACCGGCCGCCAACCCCACGCGGGCGCGCCGAAGGCGCCGCCCGCGTGGGGGTCAACCTGCGCTGCGACGGCGGTCGAGCACCGGCCGGTCGCGCACCGCGCCGTAGCCGGATTGGATCCGCCCCAGCGAGCGCGAGCGTTCGCCTCGGAACTGCAGCGTTTGATCGCCGATCACGCGGCCCCAGTTCTCTTCGAGTGCGCCGATGAACGACCTCAGGCGTCCTTCGATCCGATCACGATTCATCGCTGCTCCGATGCGACGCCGTCAAGCTGATTTGACGACCAGATTGTCGACGACGTTCTTGACGCCGTTGGTCGACGAAGCGATTTGCTTCGCCTTGTCGCGCAACTCATTGGAGGCAACGGTCCCGGACAGGGTCACCGTGGCTTCCTTGGTGTCGACGTTGATGTCGGTCGACTTCAGGCCCGGCTCCGCAATCAGCGCCGCCTTGACCTTGGCGGTGATCGCCGTGTCGTCGGTCGCCGTCGCGACCTTTGCGCTCGCGTTAGCGGTGGTATCGGCGACCTTGTCGGCCGCCCGGTCCATCTTCTGGCCGACGGTCGTGCCGGTACCGCTACCCTGTGGGCCGCAGCCGACGACAAGCAGCAAGCTCGACGCCAGCGCTGTAATCGCGATCATAGGCTTTAGGTGACTGTGCATTTTTGCTCCTTGCAAATGTCTATCCCCGCCTCATGGCCGGCGGTTCTGGCCTCGTGCCGCTAGGAGTGTTGTGCGGCACGCTCCCAATACGGTTTCGCGCCGAAATACGCATGGATGAACACGGCCAGCTCGCGATCGAGCAGCTCGTTCATCGCTTCGACGCGCATCGATGGCGCTCGCTCGATCCAATCGCGCGTGGCGTTGATGCAGACCCCGTCGCCGTCGACCTGCATGTACATGGTGTTCCAGGGCACCGCGATCAGACGCTCGCTCCAGTCCGGCGCGTGATCGAGAACGACAACGCCGTAAGCGACGCGGCCGGCGTGCATGTCGACCAGTACGTCGAGCAACTCACCGACGCGCTGGCCCTGGCTGTCGAGCACGATGCAGCCAAGCAAGCTGTCCGCGCCGACGATCGGCGATCGCCCAAGCCCGGCGCGCTTCACTTCCACTTCGGGGAACAGGTCCGGTGTCCGGGTGCTATCGCTTTCCTGAGCTTGCCTGAACATGCCTGTCTCCCTGTGGTAGACAGACTATGCCGAGTGCCGCGGGTTGCCGCTATCGGTCCGCGACTGTTTCTCGTGTCAGCGCAAAGCGCGCCCGCTGTCGGACAACGGCCTACGTCACGATCAGTTTTTAAGGTTGTGCGGCAGATGGGTCAGCAGGTCGGCAAGGTCGTCGGCGTGCTCCTCCTCCTTCGCCTGGATTTGCTCCATCAGCCGCCGCGAAGTTGCATCGAACGGTGCGAAAAACGCCGCGATCTCGCGATAACTGTCGATTGCAATCCGTTCGGCGACCAGATCTTCCTTGATCATATCGACCAGGTCCTTGCCTTCGACGTATTCCGAATGGCTGCGCGTCGCCAGCCCCTCCGGCGAAAAATTCGGCTCACCGCCGAGCTGCACGATGCGCTCGGCGATCAGGTCCGCGTGCGCCTGCTCCTCGGTGGCATGCTCGAGGAATTCGGCGGCCACCGGCCCGGCGTGGATTCCGCGGGCCATGAAATAGTGGCGTCGGTAACGGAGCACGCAGATGATTTCGGTGGCGAGCGCTTCGTTGAGCACGCGAATCGCGGTCTGGGTGTCGCCGCCGTATCCGGGTGTGACCGCGCCTTCTTCGATATGCTCCCGTGCGCGCTTGCGCAGGCTCGCCACGTCGGAAAGAAAGGGTTGTTTGCTCATGACGTCTCCTGGGGATGACCGGCGCGGAGGCGAAGCGCCGGCCCGCGAATGGAGAGTCCGCAGCAGGAATCATGCCGACCCTCGCACCCGTTGCTGCGCTCGCGCCGGCGGATCGATTGTGATCAAAGACGCCTGGCCGGCGTGTAATTCTTACAGCGAAGAGCAATAAGGCGGCGGAAAGCCGCAACGTCAGATCAGGGCGGGCTGCCGCTCGACCGCGGCGTCGACGACAACCAATGCGGTCATGTTGACTATGCGCCGAACGGTAGCGGACGAAGTGAGGATGTGAATCGGCTGCGCCACGCCGAGCAGGATCGGCCCCAGCGTCAGCCCGCTGCCGGCGGCGACCTTCAGCAGGTTGAACGAAATATTGGCCGCGTCCAGCGTCGGCATGATCAGCAGATTGGCATCGCCCTTGAGCCGCGCGTCGGGAAAAACCTTTCTGCGGATCTGCTCGGAAAGCGCGGCATCGCCCTGCATCTCACCTTCGACTTCCAGATCGGGTTCCTGGGCATTGATCAGCGCCAACGCCGCCTGCATCTTGCGCGCCTGCGGGTCAGCGCTCGAGCCGAAGCTCGAATGCGACACCAGCGCCACCTTGGGGGTGATGCCGAAGCGGCGCACTTCCTCGGCGGCCAGGCGCGCGATCTCCGCGATCTGCTCGGCGGTGGGATCCCGGTTGACATAGGTGTCGGCGATGAACACCGTCCGGTCAGGCAGCAGCACCGCATTCATCGCCCCCCAGGTCGTTAGGCCCTCGCGCAGGCCGACGACCTGCGCGACATAGTGCAGGTGCGCCGAATGCGCGCCGAACGTCCCGCACAGCATGCCGTCCGCGTCGCCCATGTGTATCATCATCGCGCCGATCAGCGTCAGCCTGCGGCGCATCTCGATCTTGGCGAACTGCTGCGACACGCCTTTGCGCTGCGCCAGCCGGTAGTACTCGGTCCAGTAGGCCCGGTAGCGTGGATCGGATTCCGGATTGACGATCTCGACGTCGACGCCGGGCTTGATGCGCAACCCGTAGCGCGCCAGGCGGCGCTCGATCACCGCGGGGCGACCGATCAGCATCGGCTTGGCCAGGCCCTCGTCGACGACGACCTGCACGGCGCGCAGCACGCGCTCCTCCTCGCCTTCGGCGTAGACGACGCGCTTCGGCGCCTTCTTCGCGGCCTGGAAAATCGGCTTCATCAAGAGGCCCGAGTGATAGACGACCTGCGACAGGCGCGCGTGGTAGGCGTCGAAGTCCGCGATCGGACGCGTCGCGACGCCGGACGCCATCGCCGCCCGCGCCACCGCCGGCGCGATCATCACGATCAATCTGGGGTCGAATGGCTTGGGGATCAGGTAGTCGGGCCCGAACTTGACATCCTGCACGCCGTACGCGGTGGCGACGATGTCCGATTGCTCGACCATCGCAAGGTCGGCAATCGCGCGCACGCACGCGAGCTTCATCGCTTCGTTGATCGTCGTCGCGCCAACATCCAGTGCACCGCGGAAAATGAACGGAAAGCAAAGAACGTTGTTGACCTGGTTCGGGAAGTCAGACCGGCCGGTGGCGATGATCGCATCGGGCCGCGCCGCCTTGGCGACATCGGGCATGATCTCGGGCTCGGGATTGGCCAGGGCCATGATCAACGGTCTGTCCGCCATCTGCTTCAGCATTTCGGGCTTCAGCACGCGCGGCGCCGACAGACCGATGAAGATGTCGGCGCCGGGGATGATGTCGGCCAGCTTTCGCGCGTCGGTAGCTTGCGCGTAGCGCGCCTTGTTGTCGTCCATCTCCTCCTTGCGGCCGCGATAAACGACGCCGGCAATGTCGGAGACCCAGATGTTTTGGCGCTGGACACCAAGCTCCACAAGCAGGTCGAGACAGGCGAGCGCGGCCGCGCCCGCGCCCGAGCACACGAGCTTGACCGCGCGCATCTCCTTGCCGACGACGCGAAGACCGTTGAGCACCGCAGCGCCCACGATGATCGCCGTGCCATGCTGGTCGTCGTGGAATACCGGAATGCGCATGCGCTCGCGGCATTTGCGCTCCACATAGAAGCATTCGGGCGCCTTGATGTCTTCCAGATTGATGCCGCCGAACGTCGGCTCGAGCGCGCAGATGATATCGACCAGGCGGTCCGGATCGCGTTCGTCGATTTCGATGTCGAAACAGTCGATGCCGGCGAATTTCTTGAACAGGACCGCCTTCCCCTCCATCACCGGTTTGCCGGCGAGCGGGCCGATTGCGCCGAGGCCAAGCACCGCGGTGCCGTTGGTGATGACGCCTATCAGATTGCCGCGTGCGGTGAGGTTGCGAGCTTCGGCTGGATCGCGGACGATTTCGTCGCAGGCGGCGGCGACGCCCGGCGTATAAGCGAGCGCGAGATCGCGCTGATTGATCAGCTGCTTGGTCGGCAGGATCGAGATCTTGCCCGGCGGATGCGCGCGATGATATTCGAGCGAGGCCTCGCGTATGTCCTGGTCGGGCGTCTCTTTGCTCATCGTTCGTCCGCGGCAAGATGATAGCAGAAGCCCGTGCCGGCGCCTTCCTGCCGGACGACGCAAAGCCGGCGGGCGGCGCTCGCGCTGACCGTATAATGCGCGTATCGCGTCTGCCGCGGAATTCTCTGCTGATGCTCATTTTCTGGTTTCTCGCTGGGGCGCTGCTCGTTGCCGCGTTGGGCGTGCTCCTCTGGCCGCTGCTGCGCACCCAGCGCGGTGGCGCGGAGCCGGACGCCGACTCGGCCGCAATCGCGGTATTCAGGGATCAAAAGCGCGCCGCCGAGCAGGACTTCGCATCGGGTGCGATCACCGGCGCCGAGCGCGAGGTCGTGCTGTCCGATCTTGCGCAGCGCGTTGCCGACGAAATCGGTGCGCCGCCCCGCTCGCCCGCGCGCAGCACTACGACACGTCGGTCCTGGCCGCTGGCGCTAGGGCTGCTGGTCAGCATTCCGGTGCTGGCGATCTTCCTCTACGGCCGTCTAGGCGATCCCGCAGCCTCCGCCGTCGCCGCGGCCACCGACGGAGGACAGGAATTGAGCGACCCGCAGATCGCCGCGATGGTCGGCGCGCTGGAGCGTCGGCTCGAGCAGCATCCGGACAATGCCGAAGGCTGGGCGCTGCTGGCGCGCTCGTATTACGTGCTTGGTCGCTTTCCCGCGGCGGCGGAAGCCTACACGAAGGCGCTGGCGCGGGCGCCAGACAACCCCGATCTGCTCGCCGATTACGCCGATACGTTGGGGATGCTGCAGAGTCGACATCTCGCCGGCAAGCCGCTCGTGCTGGTAGAGCGCGCACTGGCCATCGATCCGAAACACGGGAAGGCGCTGGCCTTGGCGGCGACGGCGGCAATGGAGGCACACGATCCTGCCAAGGCGCTCACCTACTGGCACCGGCTTGCCGCGCAGCTGCCCCCGGGCTCCGAGGACGCAACGCAGGTTGCGGCCGTGATTGCGGAGCTGGGTGGCGGAGCGCCGGATGCCGTGAACACGATGCCAGCGCCGGGGCCGCGCGCCAGCGCCGCAGGCAACGGCGGCACGGTCAGCGGCCATGTCGCAGTGAGCCCGGGCCTGGCGGCAAAAGTCGCACCTACCGATACCGTTTTCATTTTCGCGCGCGCTCCGACCGGACCGCGCATGCCGCTCGCCGCGATGCGCATACCGGCCAGCGAATTGCCGAAGGACTTCGCGCTGGACGATGCGATGAGCATGGCCGCGGGGGCGAAGCTCTCGAGTGCGAGCGAAGTGATCGTCGAAGCGCGCCTGTCGAAAACCGGTAATGCGCTTCCGCAGCCCGGTGACCTGTTCGGCAAAAGCGGGCCGGTCAAGCCTGGCGCAACGGGCTTGCGCATCACAATAGATCAGGTCGTACCGTAGGCAGTCGTTCCGCCGGAAGCATCACGGTGCCGTGCTATGATCGCCGCCAGCCAAATTCGGGAGGGGCGGCGCGGGCATGGCACAGCGTTCGGACGGCGACTCCCTGGCGGAGCGTTCGAGCCCGCGCCGGCGTGCGGCGATCGTTGCGATCGCAGTGTGCGCTAGCGCCTTCGCGATTGCCGTCCTCGCCGCGCCGGTCGACGACTTGCGCACCGCGGTCGAAGCCGGCGACTCCGCCGCCGCGTACGCCCGCCATTGCGCAATGTCGATCGACGCCCCCGAGCGCCCGCCGGAATTCGATCTGTGGTGCGGCGTCGCGGCCGTCGACATCGGCCGCTCAGGCGAAGGCGTCCTGGCCCTCGAGCGTTACGTGCTGCAATTTCCCGACGACGCGCGCGCCCGTCTTGAGCTGGCGCGCGCTTATTTCTACGCCGGCGACGACGTCCGCTCGCGCGAAGAATTCGAGGCAGTGGCCCGAAGCCAGCCGCCACCAGACGTGCAGGCCGGCATCGATCGCTATCTTGCGGCGCTGACCGATCGCGAGGCCCGCTATCGCGGGCGGCGCACGGCGTTCGTCGAACTCGGAGGCGGCTACGACAGCAACGCCAACGCCGGCGTTGCGCAAGCCACCATCGGGTTGCCGGTGCTCGGTCCGGTCACCGTCGATGCTTTCGGCGTCCAAAAGGAGTCGGCGTTCGGATGGCTGGCGGCAGGTGCCGAGATTCGCCATCCTCTGTCCGCCGGATTGACGGTCAATGCCAGCGTCTACGGCGGCGGCACGTTCTACGCGTCAGCCTCGGAATTCAATCTGGCGAATTACGGCGCGGCGGCTGGCGCGAGCTATCGGGCCGATCGCAACGAGTACTCTCTGGCGTATGCTCACGGCGAGATCGCGCTCGACGGATCGCGCTATCGCTGGGCCGATGGCATCGTCTTGGAGTGGCGCCGACAGATCTCGGAGCTGTCTTCGTTCGCGCTTGCGCCGCAATACGCGCGCATCGCTTATGCCGGCGAGAACGCCGCACGCGATGCCGACTTGAGCGCGTTCAGCGCCAGCTATCGGCAAGTATGGCTGCGCCGCTGGCAGCCGGTGCTCAACGCGACTATGTTCTACGGTGACGAGCACAACCGTGAAGGCCGCGGCGATCTCGGTCGCGGCATCGCCGGCGCAAGCGTCGACGTCACCGTGTCGCCATCGCCCTTCTGGGCGCTGAACGCCGGCCTCGCCTACGCGCAAAGCGACTACGACGCGCCGATCCCGCTGCTCGACGTCACGCGGCGCGACCGCAACCTGGGCGTGGGCCTCGGCGCGATCTACCTGGTCAACCGGAATCTGAGCGTGCGCGGCGAATACCGGTACGCCAAAAACACGTCCAATCTCGAGCTCTACGAATACACGCGCCACCTCGGCGTATTGAAAGTCCGCTATGAATTCAAATAGCACGGCCATCTCGCTCCGGTGCAAGCTCGCGTTGCGTTTCGGCTTGCTGCTCGTCTGCGCGCTCACCGTGAATTTCGCCTTTGCGCAGACGGCCGGGAAGGTCCTGCTGTCGGTCGGCGACGTCAGCGTCGTCCGTGGCGGCGAGCGTAGCCGTCTGGTCGCGGGCGCGTTGGTCAGCACCGGCGACAGCGTTGTCACCGGAGCCGACAGTTACGCACAGATCCGCTTCAGCGACGACGCGCTGGTCGCGCTCAAGCCCGACACCGAGTTTCGCATCGAGCGCTTCAATTTCACCGGCAAGCAGGATGGCAGCGAGGCCGCGGTCTTCCGGCTGGTGCGCGGCGGATTCCGCACGTTGACCGGACAGATCGGCAAACTGAACCGCGACCAGTACCAGGTGTTGACCACGCAGGCGACGATAGGCATTCGCGGTACGCACTATCAGGTCCAGATCTGCGCCGCCGGCCAGTGCAGGAACCGCGGCGCCGAGGTGGGGTCGGGAATGTACGGCGGGGCCTACGAAGGCGGTGTCGTCGTCGCCAACGGTTTCGGCAGCGGCGAGTTCGGCGCCGACGAATTTTTCTACGTGCCCGACGGACAAGCGCCGCTGCGCTGGCTCGGGCCGCCTGATTTTCTTTCCGACAAGCTCGAGCGGCGCGCGCGCGTCGCGCGCACTGCGCCGACCGAATTGCGTTTTGCCAAGGTGCCCGAAACCGCGCCGCCGCCGGCGTTGCCGCAGGCGCCGTTCACGTTCATGGCAACGGAGGATCTCGGCTCGCGCTTGCTCGCGCCGGGGCAGACGATCGTCGTCGGGTCGGATCGCTACACGCTTGAGCTCGACTCTACGTCGAATCCTGGCCTGCAGGTCGCTGTCGTCGACGGCGCGCTGCATTCGTTCCACAACGGCTCGCTCTCCGCTGATCTCGGCTCCGCAGCACTGACCGACGTCGGCAGCGACGGGTCGATACCGTCAGGCTTTGCCGCCGGCAGCGGGCTTAACTGGGGCCGCTGGTCAGGGCCCGGATCGACGATCACGCAGGCGCTCGGCAATCAGCTGGTTCACAACGACGGCGGCGACCTGCATTACATCTACGGCAATACGGCGACGGCGCTGCCGACATCCGGACAGGTTTCGTACGCGGCGGTCGGCGGCACGCGGCCGACCGACTCGGGCACCGGCGCCGTCGGTACGCTGGTGTCCGGCGGCACGGTCAACGTCAACTTCACCACCGCTCAACTCGGGCTCTCCGGTCTCACCGCCGGCTTCAACGATGCGAACTATACGATGGGCGGCACGGCCAGCATCATCAATGGCCGCTTCTCGACCGGCGGCGTCGGCGGTGCGTTGACGGGCTGCGCCGGCGGCGCTTGTCAACCGCTGGTCGCCGGGAACTTCACCGGATTCTTCGCCGGTCCCGGTGGATCCGGCATAGGCATCGACTACTATTTCAACATCCGCACCGGCAACGTGATCGAGGGCGTCGTCGGTTATCGCAAATGCGGCCCCGGCGGCTGCTAGTGCACTAGGCGGGCGAAGGCTATTTCCTCGCGAAGTTGGTGGCGCCGTCCCAATCCGCCGGCGGTCGTGCCGCGGCGTAGGTCGCGCAGCGCTGGGCGAAATAGGCATACAGACGCGTAGCAGGATGCGCGCTGGCAAGGGCGGCAAGCGACGCCGCAGCGTCGGCAAAGCGCCGCTCGCGGTATTGCAGCAGAGCTTTCTCCCACGCCGCGAGTTCACCGGCGGTCGACTCTTCCGTTTCCGGCAGTGGCTCGAATATCGTGATCGGGTTCGCCCTCCCCTTGACGCGGACTCGATCGATCTCGCGACAGCGGATGTCGGGCACGGCGGCGCGCGTGTCCTCGCCGATGATGACGGCGACGCCGTACTCCTTGGTCAATCCCTCGAGCCTCGATGCGAGGTTGACCGCGTCGCCGAGCACCGTGTAAGCCTTGCGGAATTCAGAGCCCATGTCGCCGACGTTCATTGCGCCGGTGTTGATGCCGACGCCAATGACAAGCTCCGGCCAGCGGCGCTTCTTGAACTCGTGTGCCAGAGACGACATTCTGCGCTGCATCGCGAGCGCTGCGAGAACGGCGTCGCGCGCGTGGTTCGGATTGTCGACCGGCGCGCCCCAGAAGGCCATGATCGCATCGCCGACGTATTTGTCGACCGTTCCGTGATGAGCGTGGATGATCTCGGTCATCCGCGTCAGATAGGCGTTGAGCATCGCCGATAGTTCGCGCGGCGACAGGTTTTCCGACAGCGCTGTGAAGTCGCGCACATCGCAGAAAAGCACGGTCATCGTGCGGCTCTCGCCGACCATGCTGTAGCGTTCTCCGCTCTCGACCATTTGCGCGACCCGCTCGCGCGGCACGTACTCGCCGAACATCGCCGAAACCTTGCGGATCTTACGTTCCTCTCGCATGAAACCGGCCAGCATGTTCCAGCCGAACAGGACCGCGAGCATCAGCAAGGTCGCTGCCACCGGTACGACTTCGTTCAGCTTAATCCACAGCAGAAGGTTGGCCGCGGCCACCACGCCCATGACCGCGACGACGCCCAGGGCATTGAACACCGGGTCCCGATACGGGATGACAAACAGCACGATCAGCCCGGTCAGCAGCATCATCAGCGCCTCGATCGCATTCGCGTTCGCCGGAACCGATTTCAAATCCTGGTTCAGCATGCCCGAAAGCAGGCTGGCGTGGATTTCGACTCCAGGAAAGTCGGCGGCCAGCGGAGTCGGGCGCAGATCCTGCAGTCCCTTGGCCGTCGTTCCGACCAGCGCGATCGCACCTGCGAAATCCGCCGGCGCGCTGCCCGCCAGCACGTCGGCGGCCGAATAGTAGCGAAAAGTCTTGGGCTTGCCGCGAAACGGGATCAGCGCCGTTCCGTCCGCTGCAGTGGGAAGGGCCAAACCGCCGATATCGAAACCGTCGAGCCTTTGGTCGGAATCGAAATGCGGCGTCACCTGCTTCGCTTCGAGCACGACCCGCGCGATTGCCAGCGACAGCGCCGGGTAGTAGGCATTGCGATAAAGCTCGACCATCGGAACGCGGCGCACGACATTGTCAGCATCGAAAAACGGGTCGACATGGCCGCTGCCCGCGGCCGCCTGCGCGAGCTCCCCGATGGCCGCCGTATAGCCGACGGCCGCCTGGATCGGAATGATGCCGCCGCCGATATCCTGGGCGCGGAACAACGGCGGCGGAAGAGCGCCGATCTGCTGCGCCTCGTAGGTGAAGCCGAACCCCAGAATCACAGGCCTGCCGCGAATGGCGTCGGCGAACCGCGCGTCGAAGTCGAGCTCGGGGCGCAGCCTGTCGAGCGTCGCGACATAGCCGCGGTCTTCCCTGAGGTCGCGCTGCGCCAGCCGCTCGAGGACGTCGATGCCCGACGATCGGTCCGGTTCGGCGAACACGACGTCGAACCCGACGGCTCGCGCCTGATAGCGATCCAGCAATTGGGTCGTCAACCGGGCCAGCTTGTCGCGAGACCAGGGCCAGCGTCCTTCGCGCTGCAGGCTGGGCTCGTTGATGTCGATGATGACGACCTGCGGATCGCCGCGATTCGGCAACGTCAGCTTGAGTCGCGTGTCGTACGAGATCGCTTCGAGCTTGGCCAGCAGCGTGGTCTTGCCGAACTGCGTCAGCGGATGCAGCAGGAAGACGGCGATGATCAGCAGGCCGACGAGCCAGCGGGGCGCGCCGATCAGCCACGTGGCGAGCGTCCCGGCGGCGAGACGCACGGCCAGACGAGCTAGCGGCGCGTCCGCCGGCGCAGTGTCGCCATCGCCAGCGCCGCGACCGCGACGGAAAGCAGTGCCAATCCGATCGACGAAAGCACGGGAATCCCACTCGGGTCGGATGTCGACGCCGCGACATTCGCCTTCCCGTCCGGCCTCGACGGCAACAGGACGCCTTTGATCACCAGCTCATCGACGGGTCCCGCGCCTGCCGGCAAGTGCGAGCTGTCGCCGGCGTAGAAGGCCGACAAGGTGAAGGCATCGATCGTCAGCCCCGTCAAGCGAAAGTCGGCGCGGCCGTTCGGGTCGAGCACACCGGACAGCGGCGCGGCGATCTTTTCCGGCGGCGTGGCCGGGGGCACGGTGTCGAATGGCGGCCCGCAGAACATGCCGGTGCCGCGCACACAAAGCTGGACCGGACCCTGCGGCGACGGCGGCCCTCCGGATGCGACCAGCGCTACGGTCACCGTCTGCCCGAACACGGCGATCTGTGGCAGCGCGGCCAGCGACAGCGTCGTCGCCGCGCGGTCTACGGTGAGCGTGAATGTCTGCACCGCCGGCGCGTTGCAGCCGTTGTTCGCCGTGACCGTCAAGGTCGACGCACCCGCGGCCTCCGGCGTGCCACTGATCAGACCCGAGGCGGCATCGAAGGATAAACCCGACGGCAAGCCGTCAACCGAAAGCACCGGCGCCGGACGACCGGTCGCGCTCACCGTGAATGCATAGGGCGCGCCCGCAGTGCCCGCCGGCGGCGCACCGCTGGTGATCGACGGTTCGTCGCAGTCCGGCTCGATCACCAGGGTGAACGCCCTCTGCGCCGTCGTGATCGGATCGGGGAAGGTGTCGATGGCGACGACGACGCAGTTGAACGTCCCCGCTTTGCCCGGCGTACCCGACAGCGTGCCCGTGCTTGCATCCAGTGCAATGCCGGATCCGGCCAGACAGTTGCCGGGACTCAAGCTCCATTCCACAGGGTACTTGGGCAGATGGCTGTTGATCGGGATGAAGCTGGAAACGAACGGGCGGCCGACTTGCGCGATCAGCGGGCCGAGCCGAATGGCGGTGATCGCACCGGCAGGCGTCGGAACGAGCAACAGCCCTGCCAGCAGCGCGGGGATGCAGCCGGCGGCGCATCGGGCAAGGCGCACTGCGACTCCGGACGACCGAGGCATCGACAAGTCCTAGCCGGGCGGGATTTGAACGGCGACCGGGCGCAACCTTAGCACATCCGCCGCTCAGCCGCCCCTGGCCCGGGGAGCGATGCAGCGCCGGGCTATAATCGGGACCCCTTCCATCCGCCGCGCAGGTTCGATGCTGGAATCGAAGCAGCTGGCCGCGCAGCGCGGCACCGCGACCTTATTCTCGGGCATCGATTTCAAGCTGGCGCCCGGCGACGCCTTGCTGGTGACCGGCGCCAATGGCAGCGGCAAGACGACGTTGCTGCGCACCGCGGCAGGCCTGTGTCATGCCGCGCAGGGCACATTGTCGTGGCGCGGCGTTCCGGTTGCGCCATTCGATCCTGACTTGCGTGCGGCCGTCACCTACATCGGCCACGCCGCAGCGTTGAAGGACGAGCTGACGGCCGAGGAGAATCTCGCTTCGCTCGCGAGCCTGCACGAAGGCAGCGCCGCCAGCGATGCGATCGTCGCCGCGCTCGCTCTGTGGTCGCTCGAGCGGCAGCGCGCGTTGCCGGCGCGTGCACTGTCGATGGGCCAGCGTCGACGCATCGGCCTGGCGCGTTTGGCGCTGGTGTCGCGCCCGCTCTGGATTCTCGACGAGCCGGCTGCGGCGCTGGACACCGCAGGCGTCGCGCTGCTGTGCGACATGATAGGGATGCACCTCGCCCGAGGCGGGATGGCGATTATCGCGACCCACCAAGACATCGCTTTGTCAGGACCGTCGGTGCGCGGCCTGTCGTTGTCATGACCGACGCGACGGCCGAAGCGGCAGCGCCGTCGCCGCCCGGCGCGTGGCGCGGCGCGGCGTGGGCGATGCGGCGCGATTTGCGCCTCGCAATGCGCTCGAAGGCCGAGCTCGGCGTGCAGCTGTTGTTCTATGTGATCGTCGTCGCCCTCGTTCCGCTCGGCGTCGGTCCCGACCCGGCGCTGCTTCGTGCGCTGGGGCCGGGCGTGCTCTGGGTCGCCGCACTGCTGGCCTCGCTGCTCGCGCTGCCGCGCCTGTTCGCGATGGATTTCGCCGATGGCACGCTCGAGCAGATGGCGTTGTCGCCGTATCCGCTGCCCGCCCTGATCTCCGGTAAAATAGCGGCGCACTGGCTTGCAACCGGCCTGCCGCTGGTGGCGGCCTCGCCGCTGCTGGGACTGCAGTTCGGCCTCGGGGGCGACGAGCTTACCGTGCTAGCGCTCGGCCTGTTGCTGGGAACGCCGACTTTGTCACTTATGGGCGCCGTCGGCGCCGCATTGACGCTGGGATTGCGCAACGGCGCGCTGCTGGCGCTGCTGGTGCTGCCGCTATACGTTCCGATCCTGATTTTCGGCGCAGGCGCGGTCGATGCGGTGCGCACGGGCCTGGGCGCCACGGCCGAGCTGTCGCTGCTCGCCGCCGCGCTGATGGCTTCGCTGGTCGGTGCGACGCTTGCTGCTGCGGCCGCGGTGCGCATGGCGCTCGATTGATCGGGAGGAAGCTTCGTTGAACTGGTTCCGATTTGCGTCACCGGCGTCGTTCTTTCCGCTGGCTGCGCGCCTCACGCCATGGTTCGGCGGTGCCGCGGCGGTGTTTGCGGCGGCGGGACTCTATCTCGGGCTGATCGCAGCGCCGACCGACGCGCAACAGGGCGACGCGTACCGGATCATATTCGTGCACGTGGCGACGGCGTGGATGTCGATGTTCATCTACCTGGTGATGGCCTTCTGGTGCGCGATGTCGCTGATGTTCAATGCCCGCTTGGCGGCAATGATGGCGCAGGCGCTGGCCCCGACCGGCGCGCTGTTTACCGCCCTGGCGCTGATCACCGGCGCACTTTGGGGCAAGCCGACCTGGGGCACTTACTGGGCCTGGGACGCGCGAATGACCTCGGAGCTCATCCTGCTGTTCCTCTACTTCGGCTACATGGCATTGCGCCAGGCGATCGACGAGCCGCGTCGCGCCGATCGCGCCAGCGCCCTGCTGGCGCTGGTCGGCGCGGTCAACGTGCCTATCATCTATTTCTCGGTGAAATGGTGGAACACGCTGCACCAGGGGGCGAGCGTCAGCCTGACGTCGGCACCGACGATGGCCGCGGTGATGCTGGCCGGCATGCTGCTGATGGCGCTGGCCGCCTGGTTCTATTCAATCGCCATCGCGCTGACCCGCGTGCGCGCGGTAATCCTCGAACGCGAGCGCCACGCCGGATGGGCGGGCGAGGTCGCGCTCGCAGCCAAGGCCGCGCGATGAGCGTCGCCGAATTTGTTGCCATGGGCGGCTACGGATTCTACGTCTGGGGCTCGTACGCGGCGTGCGCACTGGCGATCGCCGCTGAAATCGTCATGGTCCGTGCGCGTCTCGCGGCGGCGCGACGCGCCGCCGGCAACCGGGAGCCGTCGCAATGAAGCCCCGGACACGCCGCTTCGGCTGGATCGCGGGCGGACTCGCTCTGCTCGGCGTCGCCACCGCGCTGGTGCTCAACGCATTCCAGTCCAACCTCGTGTTCTTCTTCACGCCGTCGCAGGTCGCTGCCGACGAAGCGCCGCGCGGCCGCCCGTTTCGCATCGGCGGCATGGTCGAGGCGGGCAGTCTTACCCGCGATCGTGACAGCCTGACCGTTCACTTCCGTGTGACCGATACTGCGCGCACGATACCGGTCAGCTACACGGGTCTCCTCCCCGACTTGTTCAAGGAAGGCAAAGGCGTCGTCGCGCAGGGATCGCTGGCGGCCGACGGCAGCTTCCACGCTACCGAAGTGCTTGCCAAGCACGATGCCAACTACATGCCGCCGCAGGCGCAGGCGGCAATCGACAAGGCCCGGCAGGGAATGACGATGCCCAGCCTTCACGAGACGAAAGCAGACAGATGATCCCAGAGCTCGGCCACTTCGCACTGATCCTGGCGCTGCTGGTCGCCGCCACGCAGGGTATCGTCCCGATGGTGGGGGCCGCGCTCAACCGCCAGCGGATGATGGCGGTGGCGCGGCCGGCGGCGCGGATGCAATTCGTCCTTGTCGCCATCGCGTTCGCATGTCTCGCCTGGTCGTTCGCATCGAACGACTTTTCGGTGCAGAACGTCGCCTCCAACTCGAACTCGGAATTGCCATTGCACTACCGCATCGCTGCAACCTGGGGCTCGCACGAAGGATCGCTGTTGCTGTGGGCCCTGATGCTCACCGGCTGGAGCTGCGCCGTGTCGGCCTTTTCGCGCAATCTTCCTGACGCGCTGGCCGCGCGCGTGCTGTCGGTGATGGGCTTGATCAGCGTCGGCTTCCTGCTGTTCCTGCTGTTCACCTCGAACCCGTTCGCCCGACTGATCCCGCCCGCGCCCGAAGGACGCGATCTGAATCCGCTGCTGCAGGATCCCGGCATGGTGTTCCACCCGCCGCTGCTATACATGGGCTATGTCGGTTTTTCAGTCGCGTTCGCGTTCGCATTGGCGGCGCTGATCGGCGGTCGTCTCGATGCGACCTGGGCGCGCTGGTCGCGACCCTGGACGACGGTCGCGTGGGCGTTTCTTACCACCGGCATCGCGCTGGGCAGCGGGTGGGCCTACTACACGCTCGGCTGGGGCGGATGGTGGTTCTGGGACCCGGTCGAGAACGCATCGTTCATGCCCTGGCTCACCGGTACCGCGCTGATCCATTCGCTGGCCGTGACGGAAAAGCGCGGCGCCTTCCGCAGCTGGACGGTGCTGCTCGCAATCCTTGCCTTTTCGCTGTCGTTGCTCGGAACTTTCCTGGTGCGCTCCGGTGTGCTCACCTCGGTGCACGCCTTCGCGACCGATCCGGCGCGTGGCGTGTTCATCCTTGCCTTTCTGGCGATCGTCATCGGCGGTTCGTTGGCGCTGTTCGCCTGGCGCGCCGGCAGCGTCGGGCTCGGCGGCTCGTTCGCGCTGGTTTCCCGCGAGTCGATGCTGCTCGCCAACAACATCGTGCTGATCGTCGCGATGGCGAGCGTGCTGCTCGGAACGCTCTATCCGCTGTTCCTCGACGCGCTCGACCTTGGCAAGATTTCGGTCGGGCCGCCGTATTTCGAAGCGGTGTTCTACCCGTTGCTGGCGCCAGCCGTCTTCCTGATGGGTGTGGGTCCGATCGCGCGGTGGAACCGCACCGCGGTGCCCGAGCTTGCGGCACGACTCAAATGGGCGCTGGCGGTCGCGCTGGTCAGCGCGCTGCTGCTGCCGTTCGTGCTCGGGCGCTGGTCGCCGCTGGTCGCCGTCGGTCTGTTTCTGGCGCTGTGGCTGTTCGCGACCACCGCGGTCAACCTGTGGCAGCGGCTCAGAGGCTCGCATCGCGGCAATCTGCGGGCGAGGCTCGCCGCGAATCCGCCCTCCTATTACGGCATGCTGCTCGCGCATTTCGGCGTCGGCGTCTTCATCGTCGGCGTCACGCTGGTCAAGGGGTACGAGATCGAGCGCGACGTGCGGCTCGACGTCGGGCAGCGAGTCGCCGTCGGCCCGTACGAATTCGCCTTCCTCGGTGTAACGCCCGCGCCGGGCCCGAATTACCGGGCGCTGGTCGGCACGGTCGAGGTTCGCCAGGACGGGCGCCTGATCGAGACGCTGCATCCGGAAAAGCGCATCTACAACGCGTCCGGCCAGACGATGACGATCGCGGCGATCGATACAGGAATCTCCGGCGATCGCTATGTCTCGCTTGGCGAGGCGATTGGCGGTGACGGCGCGATCGCCGGCGCGTGGAGTGTGCGCATCTACCTGAAACCCTTCGTCGACTGGATCTGGCTTGGTGCGTTTGTCATGGCGCTCGGCGGCTTTGTCGCCGTTTCCGATCGGCGCTACCGCCTCGCGGTGCGTCGGCGGCTTGGCGCGCTGGCCGGCGCCGCGGCGGCCGAGTGACCGTATCGTCGATGAAGACGCTGCGGTGGTCGATACCGCTGGCGGTTTTCGTCGTGCTGCTCGCATTTCTCTGGGTCGGACTGGGACGCGATCCGCATGAGGTGCCGTCCCCGCTGATCGGCAAGCCCGCCCCGGCATTTCAGCTGGTGCAGTTGCACGATGCGGGAAAAACGCTCGCGGCCGACGATCTCAAGGGCAAGGTATGGCTGCTCAATGTCTGGGCGTCATGGTGCGTCTCCTGCCGCGTCGAGCATCCGCTGCTGCTGCAGCTTGCCAAGACCAACGTCGTCCCGGTGTACGGTCTCGACTACAAAGACAAGACGGCTGACGCTCTCGCGTGGCTCGCCCAGCACGGGAACCCGTACACCGCGTCGATCGTCGACAGCGACGGCAAGGTCGGCATCGACTACGGCGTGTACGGCGTGCCCGAGACATTCCTGATCGACAAGGCAGGCGTGGTCCGCTACAAGCAGATCGGACCACTGACCGTCGAGGCACTGCAGCAGAAGATCCTTCCGCTGGTCCGGCAGCTGCAGCAATGATGGCGCGCGGAGCGATCGGTGCGTGGCTGATGGCGATCGCGATCACGATCCTTGCCGGCGCTGCGCCGGCGGCCGATGCGCCGCCGGTCGCGCCGTCAGCGGCGCTCGAAGCGCGGCTCAAGAAGCTCGAAACCGAGCTTCGTTGCCTGGTTTGCCAGAATCAGACGCTTGCCGATTCGAACGCCGATCTCGCCAGCGACTTGCGCCGCGAAGTGCGCGAGCAGGCACTCGCCGGGAAGAACGATTCCGAAATCCGCGACTATCTTGTCGCCCGCTACGGCGACTTCGTGCTGTACGACCCGCCGTTGAAGCGCACGACCTGGCTGTTGTGGTTCGGCCCGTTTGCCCTGCTCGCCGGCGGCGGCCTGGTGTGGTGGCAGGTCTTGCGGCGGCGGCAGCGCGCGTCGGCCTCGGCACCGACGCGTGATCCCGCCGTCGAGGCGCGCGCGCGCGCATTGCTCGACGACGAGCCGCCGGCGTAGGCGCGTACTCCAGCGCGGCTGTTCTTGCCGCATAGGCGCAGATACTAAAGACTCGCGCCGCAGTGCCAACACAGCTCGAAGTTCGCCGGATTTTCCTCGTGGCACGAGCGGCAGAATACGCTGCCCGATTGACCGCGTTCGCGCGCCAGCGCGGCGAGCACGGCTTCCGCGCGCGGGCGGTCTCGTTCGTTCGCCAGCCAAACCTGCGGTTGGGCGATGTCTGGGGGAACCTCGCCGACGATGCTCGACGCGTGCTCGTTGAAGACGTGCGCACTGATACCGGCATGCTGCAGCCGGTGCAGCAGCAGGTAGGCGTCGAATCGATTCAGCGCGGTGTAGAAGCGTTCCATCGCTTGTTTTCACGCGTGATCATGCCGCGGGTACCATGGCTCGGCGTGCGGGCGCTCACTCGCCGGAGCGCTGCTGCCATCGCCACGCGTCGGCGCAGATGGCGTCGATGTCGCGTCGCGCGCGCACGCCCAGCACCGCCTCGGCGCGCGCCGGATCGGCATAATAAGCCGCGACGTCGCCGGGCCTGCGCGGTGCGACTCGCCGCGGTATCGTCCGACCGCAGGCACGTTCGAATGCGGCGATCAATTCGAGTACCGAATGGCCGCGTCCGGTGCCAAGATTGAGCGCGACGGCACCCGGCGTCGAAGCCAGATAGGCGAGAGCAGCTACGTGGCCCGCGGCCAGATCCATCACGTGTATGTAGTCGCGCACGCCGGTCCCATCGGACGTCGGCCAGTCGTCGCCGTAAATGGCGATTTCGGCGAGCTTTTCGGCGGCGACGCCAGCCAGGAGAGGGACGAGGTTGTTCGGCCTGCCCGATGGCGCCTCGCCGATCGCCGCGCTGCTGTGCGCCCCGGCGGGATTGAAGTAGCGCAGCAGCGCGATCCGCCATGAGCGATCGGCGGCGGCGAGGTCCTCGAGCAGCTGCTCGACGATGCGCTTGGTACGACCGTAGACGTTGTGCGGGCGAAGCGGCGCGTCTTCGGCGACGGGATTCTTGTCCGGCTGCCCATACACGGCTGCCGACGAACTGAACACCAGCCGCCTGACGCCGGCCGCCGCCATCGCCGCGACCAGCGCGATAGCGCCGCCAACGTTGTTGTCGTAGTAGCTCAGAGGCTGCGCTTCGCCCTCGCCGACGGCCTTCAATCCCGCGCAATGCACGACCGCCGCGATCGAGTGCTCGGCAAAGATCCTCGACAGGGCGGCCTTGTCGCGCACGTCGGCCGTGATGGACGGTATCGGCCGATCGGTGATGCGAGAGAGGCGCGGGATCACCGCTGGCGAGCTGTTGCAGAAGTTGTCGACGACGATCGGCTGATGTCCGACGCGGGCAAGCTCGACGACGATGTGCGAACCGATATAGCCCGCACCGCCGGTGACGAGGACGGTGTCTGCCATCAGGCTATGTTACGCGAGCCGCCTGACGCGGGGCGAAAAAAAGCCGGGCGCGAAAGCCCGGCTCGTTTTTCTCGACGGCGTCGTTCAGGCGGCAGCCTTGGCAGTGGCCCGCGATGCCTTGGCCTTGGGCGCTGCAGCCTTCGATGCCGCAGCCTTGGCTTTGGGTGCGGCGGCCTTGTTCTCGACGGTGGCGTCGGCGTCGGCTTCCGAACTACGGTCGACGAGCTCCACCAGCGCCATCGGCGCATTGTCGCCCTGGCGGAATCCGTACTTGAGGATGCGAAGATAACCGCCCGGACGCTTGGCGAAACGCGGCCCGAGCTCGTCGAACAGCTTGCTGACGACGGCGCGGTCGCGCAGCCGGTTGAACGCCAGGCGGCGGTTCGCCACAGTCGGCGTCTTGCCCAGCGTGATCAGCGGCTCGGCGACGCTGCGCAATTCCTTCGCCTTCGGCAGCGTCGTCTTGATGACTTCGTGCGTCAGCAGCGAATTGGTCATGTTGCGCAGCATCGCGAGGCGGTGGCTGCTGGTGCGATTGAGCTTACGCAATCCGTGGCGGTGGCGCATGATCTTTTCCCTTACGGCCGGTCGAGGTTCGCCGGCGGCCAGTTCTCGAGCTTCATCCCGAGCGAAAGGCCGCGCGAGGCCAGCACTTCCTTGATCTCGTTCAGCGACTTTCGTCCGAGGTTCGGCGTCTTCAGCAGCTCGGTTTCGGTACGCTGGATCAGGTCGCCGATGTAGTAGATGTTCTCGGCCTTCAGGCAATTGGCCGACCGCACGGTCAACTCGAGATCGTCAACCGGCCGCAGCAGGATCGGATCGACCTGCGGCATCGAACGCTGCTCGGTCGGCGCTTCGGTGCCCTTCAGGTCGGCGAACACGCCGAGCTGCTCGACCAGGATGCTCGCCGCGTACCGAATCGCCTGCTCGGGCTCGATCACGCCGTTGGTCTCGATGTCCATCACCAACTTGTCCAGGTCGGTGCGCTGCTCGACCCGCGCGCTCTCGACCGCGTAGCTGACGCGGCGAACCGGCGAAAACGAGGCGTCGAGCAGGATGTTGCCGATGCTGCGTCCGCCGTCTGGCTTGGTCCGGACCGTGGCCGGCTGGTAGCCGCGCCCTTTCTCGACCTTGATCTCCATCTCGATCTTCCCGCCCGCGGTCAGATGCGCGATCAGGTGATCGGGATTGATGATCTCGACGTCGTGGTTCGGCTCGATGTCGGCCGCGGTGACCGGACCTTCGCCGGTCTTCGCGAGCTTCAGCGTCACGTGGTCGCGGTTGTGCAGCTTGAGCACGACGCCTTTGAGGTTCAGCAGCACGTCGACGACGTCCTCCTGAACTCCGTCCAGCGCCGAATATTCGTGCAGCACGCCGGTGATCTTGACCTCGGTCGGCGCGTAGCCGGGCATCGACGACAGGAGCACGCGCCGGAGCGCGTTCCCCAGCGTATGACCGTAGCCGCGCTCGAACGGCTCCATCACGACCTTGGCGTGGAACGGCGACGTACTCTGCACATCGATGATGCGCGGTTTCAAGAAAGCATTGCTCTGCATGCGGAATCCTTAAGGCAAATCCTTAGCGATGCCGGCCAAATGCCGCCCCGCTTACTTCGAATAAAGCTCGACGACCAGGCTTTCGTTGATGTCCTGGCCGAATTCGGACCGGTCCGGCGCACCCTTGAACGTGCCCGTCATCTTCTTGACGTCGACTTCGACCCACGACGGGAATCCGATCTTCTCGGCGAGCTGCAGCGCATCGACGATGCGCAGCTGCGTCTTGGCGCCTTCCTTGACCGCAACGATGTCGCTCGCCTTGACCAGCGCCGACGGGATATTCACGATCTTGCCGTTGACGACGACCGCGCGGTGCGACACCAGCTGTCGCGCCTCGGCCCGGGTCGAGCCGAAGCCCATCCGATAGACGACGTTGTCCAGCCGCGACTCGAGCAGCTGCAGCAGATTTTCGCCGGTCGACCCCTTGCGCTGCGCCGCCATCGTGAAATAGCGGCGGAATTGGCGCTCGAGAATGCCGTAGGTGCGCCGCAGCTTCTGCTTCTCGCGCAGCTGGTTCCCGTAGTCCGATTGGCGCATGCCGGATTTCACGCCGTGCTGGCCCGGCTTGGAGTCCAGCTTGCACTTGGAGTCGAGCGATCGACGCGCGCTTTTCAGGAAAAGGTCGGTGCCTTCCCTTCGCGCCAGCTTACATTTGGGTCCGAGGTATCGAGCCACGTTGCTATCCTAGAATTTGGTCAGATGCGGCGGCGCTTCGGCGGGCGACAGCCGTTGTGCGGCACCGGCGTCACGTCCGAAATGCTGGTGATCTTCAGTCCCAGCGCATTGAGCGCGCGCACTGCGGACTCACGCCCGGGTCCGGGTCCCTTGATCCTCACTTCGAGGTTCTTGACGCCGCATTCCTGCGCCGCCTTGCCCGCCGATTCGGCGGCGACCTGCGCGGCAAACGGCGTCGACTTGCGCGAGCCCTTGAAGCCAGCGCCGCCCGACGTCGCCCACGACAGCGCGTTGCCCTGGCGGTCGGTGATCGTGATGATCGTGTTGTTGAACGACGCGTGAATGTGCGCGATCCCTTCGGATACGCTTTTCTTCACCTTCTTGCGCGCTCGCGTGGTGCCGGTCTTGGTTGGTGCCTGTGCCATTCGCTATTTCCTTGTTCCTTGCTCGGTCCTGAAGAATCCGGTCGCCGGGTCTATTTGGGCGCTGGCTTGCCTGCGGGCTTGCCGGTTCCCTTGGTCATCTGCGACTGACGCGCCTTGCGCGGGCCCTTGCGTGTGCGCGCATTGGTGCGCGTACGCTGGCCGCGTACCGGGAGGCCCTTGCGGTGCCGCACGCCGCGGTAGCAGCCCAGGTCCATCAGCCGCTTGATGCTCATCGTCACTTCGCGGCGCAGGTCGCCCTCGACCGTGTACCGGCCGACCAGCTCGCGCAGCTTGTCCATTTGCGCGTCCGACAGGTCCTTCACCTTCTTCATGCCGTCGACGCCGGCGGCCACGCAGATCGCCCGGGCGCGCGCCCGGCCGATGCCATAGATCGCCGTCAGCGCGACGTCGGCGTGCTGGTGATTCGGAATGTTGACGCCTGCAATGCGGGCCATATGCCTACCCTATCGTTCTGATCCGTTAACCTTGGCGCTGCTTGTGACGCGGTTCCGTGCAAATGACTCGCACCACGCCGTTGCGCCGGATGATCTTGCAGTTGCGGCAGATCTTCTTCACCGATGCCAATACTTTCATTGCCGTTTCTCCGTCAATCGTCGCGCATCAACGCGCGCCGCTGAAATCTTCGCTGCTGCCGAACCCTGCCTGCCGGTCCCGGCAT
>Ga0207641_10000607_pt1 | contig 39350 bp, 33 predicted proteins | sample KBSSwiS62_FD_184306 | JGI IMG/M metagenome (GOLD analysis project Ga0207641, IMG submission 184306) | Switchgrass rhizosphere microbial communities from Kellogg Biological Station, Michigan, USA - KBS Switchgrass S6-2 (SPAdes) (version 2) | ecosystem: Host-associated > Plants > Roots >... | reverse complement strand
TTTCCGCAACCGCTTCCGACAGAGAGCAGTTCTCGAAGACGAGCTGGCCCTGCTGCCAGGCGACCGCTGCGGCGATGTCGGGCCGGTCGAGCCGCGGCAATTGCCCCTGCCGCGACAGTGCTTTCTTGCCGCGCCGTCCGGCGACATGTCGCTTACACTCAATGGGACTGAGCCGCTCAAAATGGTTTACCGAGCCGCGTCATGTCGGAAGGGTCAGACCTCGAATGCGTAACGACGGGCAAGCCTCACGCCCGCCCAGCCCCTTGGTGCCGCCATGTAAACCTTCTAGGCGGCGTTGGAACTGCTGTGCCTGATCGCGGGGCGGTAAGTGGTTGGTAGGGCGGAATCGACCTCGAACCGCGACGATAGCCCGGCCAGAGTCTCGCCGGCGCCGAGCAGCAGGGCTCCGTCGGCGGCGATCGCCAAAGACAGGCCGTCCAGAAGCTGAGACCGACGCTCCTTGCCGAAGTAGAGCAGAGCGTTGCGGCACAGGATCAGATCGAAGCGCCCGCCCGCCGGCGGCGGACCGAGCAGACTGCGGCGCGCGAATGTCACGAGCGCAGAAAGCTCACGCCGCACCCGCCAGCCCCGCCCTGGCTCCAGCACGAAAAAGCTGAGCAACCGCCGCGCCGTCAAGCCGCGCTGCACCTCGAGTTCGGAGTAAAGGCCGTCGCGGGCCCTGTTTACCGCGGACCGCGAAATATCCGTGCCCAATATCTCGATCCGCCACCCCTGCCAGCGCTCAGGCTGCTCGGCGAAGAGCGTTGCCAGCGAATAGGCCTCCTGCCCGCTCGAACAGGCGGCGGACCATATCCGCAGCCGCCGCTCTTTCGCCCGCGCTTCCGCAAGCCGTGGCAAAAGCTCATCGGCGATCGTGTCGAAGACGGCGGGATCGCGGAAGAAGCTCGTCTCATTGTTGAGCAGGGCATCGATCATGTCGAGAGACAGTTCGGGGTCCGTGCCACGCTCGAGCCGCCTGGCCAGCTGGTCGAAATCGGCGATTTTCCGCGCACGGCAAAAGGGAGTCAATGTGGTTGAGATGCGCCAGAAGCGCTCCTGCGACAAAGTCTGGCCGGTGGCCTGCTCGAACAGTCGCGTGATCGCCTGCGCGGCGTGCTCGCTCAGCTGCACGGACGGACCCCGGCTCGGGAACAGACATGCCGAGCGAGATCCTCAGGTGACATCACGACCGAAGCCAGTCCGGCCTGGGCTACCGATCCTGGCATGCCCCAAACCACCGATGTCGCCGAATCCTGGGCAAGGATTTCCGCACCGGCGCGGACCATTTCCTGCGCCCCGAGGGTGCCGTCGCGTCCCATGCCCGTGAGCACCACGCCGACCCCCTCGGCCCCGAAGATGTCAGCGACGGATTCGAACATCGGGTCGACCGACGGCATGCAACGTGTCGGCGCGGGGGCAGGATCAATCCTCACGACCACCCGTCCGCCACTGCGCGCCAGCCGGATATGCCCCTCCCCCGGCGCAACAAGCATCTCGCCAGGAACAAGTGGGCTTCCGTCGGCCGCGACTGCGCAGGGTCGCCGCGCGATGTCCCGCAATTGCGCCGCGAAATACGGCATGAAGGGAGGCGGCAGATGCTGGGTGATCAGCATCGGCGCGGTAAAGTCGGGCGACAGACGACGGAGGAATGCCGACAGGGCATGAAGGCCGCCAGTGGAGGCACCGATGGCGAGGCAGGATATCTTGCCGGTCTTCGACGGCCGCAGCGCGACGATCGGCGGAGGGGTCGCGGGCTGACGTGCCGTCTTCGGTGCACCGACGACGGGGGCCCGCTCCATGGGAGCGTGACCGATACGGAGAAGCGCGTCGACGAACTTGTGGGAGAATTCGCCGGCGAAGTGGCCGGCCGTGGGCTTGAGCAGCGTATCGGCCGCGCCGAGCGTCAGCGCACGGACGGTCGCCGATGCGCCGATTTCCGCGGCCGAGGATACGATCAGAACGCGCGCACCATGGCTTGCTTCGAGAATCTCCGGGAGCGCGGTCAGCCCGTCCTTGCCCGGCATTTCGACGTCGAGCACGACGATGTCGATATTGTTGCTGGCAAGGAAAAATATCGCCTGGTCCGCCGTCGGCGCGGCACCAGCGATTTCAAACTCCGGCCGCCCCTCAAGCAGGCGGGCGAGCACGGTGCGCGCTACCAGCGAATCGTCGACCAGCAGAACCCGGATGGGCCGCGCATTGGAGCTGCTGTCCGCCCGCCCGAGCCTCGGGCTCGTTCTGGAGCCTGCGGGCACCATCGCTCAGGCGACACCGACGAGCTGCAATTTGCTCTCGAGCGTTTCTCGATCGAAGGGTTTCATCATATATTCGTCGGCGCCCGCCTCGATTGCCGCCCGGATATGCGCGACATCATCTTCGGTCGTGCAGAAGACGACCTTTGGTCGGGACGAAATGGTCGCGGTAGGAAGCGAGCGGAGAAATTCCATCCCGCTCATCACCGGCATATTCCAGTCGAGGAGAATCACATCCGGGGCGGTGCCTGTCTGGCAGCGGTCAAGCGCCTCGCGTCCGTCCCCCGCTTCCTCGACATTGAAATTCAACGCTTCGAGAATATGGCGTGCAACCTTGCGGATCACCTTGGAATCATCGACGACGAGGCAGGTTTTCATCTGGAATATCCGTCCTTCAGCATATGTCGTCACTAGTGCCCATCGGTAAGCGCCCGGTTAACGGCGTCTCAGGCCGCAAGGTCCTGTGGACCGGCGATGAGTGAACCGACATCGACAAGGAGTAGTGGTTGCCCCTCATGCTCGAAAATGCCTTGGGCAATCCGCATCCACCCGTCCGACAGCCTTGTGCGTGGCTTGGCGGGCGCGCCATCCAGCGCCACCACATCGTCCACATTGTCGACGAGCAGCCCGTAGAGATGCCCGTCGACCGTGACGATAACCGCCTGTTTTTCGCCTGGCTCACTGCGGCCTTCGCCCAGCGCCGCGAGCGTATCGATCACCGTCAACACGCGGCTGCGCAGCGCGAACAGGCCGAATATGTGCGGCGGTGCGCAGGGTACCGGCGCGATGTCGTCAATCTCGACGACCGACTCGACAATCGCAGCCGGCAGCAGCGCCTGCTGTCCTGCAATTTCGACGATGAGATAAAGATCCTGCATTAGCGGCTGCCCCACTTCTTCCACTGCCTGCGCAACTCGTCGTCCAGCGCCGCCCGATCGTATCGCCACAGGCTGTCAGGCGATGCGCCTCTGTCCTCGGCACTGCTGCGCAAGCGGAGGATAGCCGCCTCGGGCCCCATATCAGCCGGAGTTCCGTCGGAGACGATCACGAGATCGGGCTTGGACCCGGCATCCTGTTCCGCGAAGACAACGTCGTAGCCCGCGCCGACGACGAGCGGCGCCAGCACCTGACGGGTCCAGGGATCGTCATCGGAAAGCAGGCAGATCGGCTTGGCGGTCTCCGGGGGCTTGGTACCGATGCCCTGCGCGAACAGCCAGAAGGGATCGATGAATTCGACCGGCCGCTCCTCGACCAGCATCACGCCGGCCACCGGGCCCGGAATCATGCTTTTCTGAAGATCGATACGGACCGGCACAATGTCGATGACGCCGTCGATCGCATAGGCGAGTTCCTCATTGCCGTCGTGCATCCGCAGGACGCGCACCCTCTCGTCGCTGATCGGCGCGCCGCAGGAAACGAGTGGGACCAGACGACCATCGATGTTGAGTCTCATCCGGCCGCCACTCTTGCTGATCGCCCCGGCGAAGCAGTCCTCGATTCTCTCCACGAGGGCGAGCGGGATACCGCGCTCGACGCCGTCGAGATCGCGGAACAACAGCACCGGAACGGCGCCGTCATCGGCCATCGTCTGCTCGGCATCCTCAGCGATCGCGTCGGCGCCGGCCTTCTGGTCGCGCCGTACGCCCGCCTTGTCCGCGACCCCGGCGACGTCCAGCAAAAGCATCGGACGGCTGTTATCCGGCAGTGTTGTACCGCCGTAGATGCCGCAGGCCATGACGATCGGTGCCGCCGGCTTGACGACAAGCTCCTCATGGTCGTGAACCGCCTCGACCGCCAGCGCGTAGCGCGCGCCACCCGAAAGCTTGAGCACGACCAGATTGTTCGGCTCGCTCACCGCGGCAAGCGTGAGAACCGAATCGAGGGAAACCACCGGCAGGCGCATTCCGCGGATAGAGACGATGTTGGCTCCCCCGAGCGTGCCCATTTTGACCGCTTCGCCGCCGATCCGCACGATCTCGTCGATGGCCGAGCGGGGAATGGCGAAATGCTGGCCACCGCTGCTGATCGTAAGAGCAGGAATGATGGTCAGGGTAAGCGGCACGCGCAGCGTCAGCCGAAGACCTTGGCCGGGCCGGCTGTCGATATCGACGAGCCCGCCGATTCGCTCGACATTGGCGCGGACCACGTCCATGCCGACGCCCCGGCCCGAGATTGCGGTGACCTGCTGCGCGGTCGAGAGGCCGGGTTCAAAGATCAACTCGAGCTTACGGTCCCAGCTCATTGCCGCTGCACGCTCTTCGCTGAGCGTGCCGTTCGCGACCGCCTTGCGGACGAGGCGCTCGGCGTCGATGCCGCTACCGTCGTCGATGATCTCGATCAGAATATGGTTCCCGACCTGGCGGGCGCTTACGTGCAGGCGGCCAGCGAGCGCCTTACCTGCCAAAATGCGTTCTTCCGGCGCCTCGATGCCATGGTCGATGGCGTTGCGGACGATATGGGTCAGCGGATCACGGATCATCTCGATCATCTCGCGATCGAGCTCCACGTCGCCGCCGTCGATTTCGAGCTGGACCTGCTTGCCCAATTCGGCCGAAATATCTCGAACCATGCGAGGGAGCGCGGTGAAAAGATTCTCCACCCGCGCCATCCGGGTGCGGGTGATCGCGTCGCGCATTTCGGCGATGCAGATCGAAAGGCGCTCGAACGATACCTCCGTGCTCGAATCCGCGGCGCCGTCACGGAGACGGCGGGCCAGTTCGTTGCGCGCGAGCACCATGTCAGACACGCCTGCCATCATTCGGTCAAGCAGGTCGACAGGCAGGCGGATCGTACGGGCGACGGCACGCGGCGAGGAGGATGCCAAGACGGGAGACGGATGCGCGATCTCGGCGGCGGAAGCCTGGACCTCCTCGACGGCCGCGGCCTCGCTCTCGGGCTGCAGCTGGGCAATCAGGATTGCATCGTCGAATTCGGGAACCGAAATGCCGCTGGCCAGCGCCTCCGTCAGCTCGGCGATACGGTCGATGATGGCAAGCACCGCATTGACCAGCTTGGAGTCGGGCCTGCGGCGATCGGCCCGGACATCAGCAAGGACATCCTCGGCCGCGTGGCTCAGCCGCTCGAGCCGCGGCAGATCGAGAAAGCCGCAGCTCCCCTTGACGGTATGGACGAAGCGGAAAATCGAATCGAGGCGCGAGCGATCGTCAGGTGTCGCCTCCCAGGCCACGATCTCGCCTGCCAGCGCCTCGAGCGTTTCGCGCGTTTCCGCGATGAATTCGCTGAGCAGTTCGTCCATCTGTTCTTTCCCGACTAGAAATCGAGAAAGGTCATGGGCGATCGATGGTTAAAACGGCGTTACGGTGCAGCGAAGGCGCGATCCGCTCCTGCCCGACACAGCCGTCCTCGGTCGGCTGCGCGACCGCCGATCAGGCGGGAAGCTTGGCGCCCAGGATCATCACGCCATCGCCCGGCGAGGAGACCTGGACCTCGCCACCCAGTTCGGCGACGAGGAGATGAACAAGCCACGCGGCGGCGGCACGGGGCATCAACAGATCGGGGTCCACTTCCCCGAGCAACGCGTTGCGTATGTCGGGATCGAGGATGATGCGCGGTCCTTCGGCCCGTAATACGACCTCTCCGCCCTCGGCCGCGATATCGAGCTGACCGCCGCGCACCAGCGCATCGCCGGCGATCAAAGCGAGGTTCAGCAATATCTTGATCGCCACTTTCGTTAGCGACGGCGCCTCCACCATCCAGCCGATCCGGACCTTGCCATCCGCGCCGTGCAGCCCCTCGATGGCGGCAAGTGCCTCACGCGCATCCACCATCTCAGCGAAACCGCCGGCCGCGCCAAAGGCCAGGCGGAAGAATTTGAGTTTGTTGGCCGCTGCGGTTGCGCTGTTGGCCAGCAGTTCCATGCAACTCGCCCGCATCTCCGGATCGGTCTCATCGGCGAGCAACTCGATCCCGTTATTCAAGGCTCCCACCGGCGAGAGCAGGTCATGACACAATCGTGAGCAGAGCAGGCTGGCAAACTCGGCCGAACGATTGACCATATACTGTTCCTTGAAGCTGGCATTCGGTGGAGGGAGGCGTCTTTTGGCAAGCAGCGGACCATTTCGCAATCAGCGAGTTACGCGATACTCAGGTAGACAGACACGAAACCGCTCGGCTCGGCTCTCCAACAGCTCGCGTTGCCGTCGCCGAGGATGATCCAGTAACTTCCCGGCTCGGCCAGCGCTGCATCGCGCGGAGACGGGCGCGTGGAGCCGTCAGGGTGTGAGTGGTAGTGACCGATCGGCGCTGTCCCGCCCGACCGCGCCGCTCGCCACGCACCGATCAGCGCCGCCGGATCAATCTCGAAGCTTTCGCGCGGGTCGGGCGCGACGTTGGCGCACGGTAGCACCTCGTCAACGGCATGCCCCGAACCCAGCAGAAGCCCACAAATCTCCCTATCCGGACTGGCGGCGGCCGCCTCGAGAATTTGCGCAAGCGCCGCTCTTGATATCGTGAGATCCATCGCCACATCCCTATCCGATGACCGGGGGGAAATCGACATTGCAGGCCGTGATACCGCCGGACGCCGGCGGCTGGCGGCTGGATCGAGCCCTCGCGGCCGCGCTCCCTACCCTGTCACGCGAGCGGCTGAAGGCGCTGATCTCCTCCGGGCAAGTCAGCGGCGACAGCGGCGGGTTGATCAGGGACCCGGCGGCGAAGGTAATGCCCGGTGCGCGCTATGAGGTTAGCGTGCCCGCACCCGCGGCGGCGCACAACGAGGCGCAGGATATCGCGCTCGACATCGTCTTCGAGGACGAGCATCTGATCGTGATCGACAAGCCGGCCGGTCTGGTGGTTCACCCCGCCGCCGGCAATCTCGACGGTACGCTGGTCAATGCGCTGCTGCATCATTGCCGGCAGAGCCTTTCCGGGATCGGCGGGGTCGAAAGGCCGGGCATCGTCCACCGCATCGATAAAGACACGTCCGGGCTGATGGTCGCGGCAAAGACCGATCCGGCGCATGTCGGCCTCGCTGCGCAATTCGCCAGACACAGCATCGACCGTCGCTACCGGGCGATCGTCGCGGGCGCACCACGGCCTGCCGATGGCGTTATCGACGCTCCACTGGCGCGGTCGACCGCCAATCGCAAGAAAATTGCGGTCGTGGAGGACGGTCGCGGCAAGCGCGCAGTCACGCATTTCTCGACGGTTCAGCGACTGAAAGGCGCCTCGCTGGTCGAATGCAGGCTCGAGACCGGACGAACCCATCAAGTCCGTGTCCACATGGCCTCTATCGGCCATCCGCTGCTCGGCGATCCGGTTTACGGTCGTGTTCGAACGGAACACCGGGAGGTGCTTAACCGTTTGAATTTCAAACGACAAGCGCTGCACGCCGCTCGGCTGGGTTTCATCCATCCCGTGACAAGCAAGGCTTTATGTTTCGATAGCGAAATTCCTGCTGATATGCGGAGATTGTTCAGCGTTTTGATGATATAGATGTTACCAATCGGTACGGGGCGATTCGCTCCACCGAACTGTGAAGGTTCCGGTACCGCGTCGGTACCTGGGGAAGGGAGTAATAGATCATGGCAAGCGGAAAGAACGTGCCCGCCACGATTCCCGCACTGGGCGGTGAGCAAAGCCTCAATCGCTACCTGGCCGAGATCCGGAAGTTTCCGCTGCTCACGGCGGAAGAGGAATATATGCTCGCCAAGCGGTTCCAGGAACATGGCGATCCCGAGGCGGCAACCCGGCTCGTCACGTCGCACCTGCGCCTGGTCGCCAAGATCGCGATGGGCTATCGCGGCTATGGCCTGCCTGCGAGCGAATTGATCTCGGAGGGCAATATCGGCCTGATGCAGGGCGTGAAGAAGTTCGAGCCGGATCGCGGCTTCCGCCTCGCCACCTACGCGATGTGGTGGATCAAGGCCTCCATCCAGGAATATATTCTGCGGTCGTGGAGCTTGGTGAAGATGGGCACGACGGCTGCCCAGAAGAAGCTGTTTTTCAACCTCCGGCGGATGAAATCGCAACTCGACGCTTTCGAGGACGGTGACCTGCGACCGGAGGACCTGCAGAAGATCGCCACCGATCTTGGCGTCTCCGAAGAAGACGTGACGAACATGAACCGTCGCATGTCGATGGGCGGCGATGCATCGCTGAACGTTTCGATGCGGGAAGATGGCGAAGGCGAATGGCAGGATCTGCTGGTCGACCAGGGCCAGCTTCAGGACGAGCGGATCGCCGATGCCGAAGAAAAGAAGGTGCGGCACAACATGCTTGAGGAAGCGCTCGCCGCGCTCAATGATCGCGAGAAGCATATTCTGGTGGAACGGCGGCTGGTGGACGAGCCCAAAACCCTTGAGGAGCTCAGCCAGGTCTATGGCGTTAGCCGCGAGCGAGTCCGTCAGATCGAGGTGCGCGCCTTCGACAAGTTGCAAAAGGCGATGATGCGTATCGCGGGCGAAAAGCGTCTTCTGCCCGCGATGTAATCTGAGGGCGCCGCAAACGAGGCGCCCTCATAGACCGGCGCGCCGATCGGGGAAACGCGATCGGTCGTGTCGATTCCGACATACACCAGCCCGGACCCCCTGACAGCCGCGCGCGGTGCTGTTACGATCGCGGCATGACGGGGGAAGAGGCGCTGCGCGGTTCGCCGCGTTGGATGAGTAGCGGCGCGGCTATCATGTTCGCGCTTGTCACGATGACCCTCGTCGCCTCGGCATTGCTGACCGGGCCCTCTCTCGACGACTATTGGACGCTATTCCTGGCCGATCCGCTTCGCTCGTTCGATCGGACCCGTGCCTTGTGGGGCGAAGATATTCGGCCGCCGATTTTCGATGCCTGGGCCACGCTGCTGTCGGCGATCGGTATAACGTCAGTGCCGCTCGCGCGCCTGATCTCGAACCTTCCCGGCCTCCTCGTCCTTCTCTACGTCGGCCGCCGTTTTGCCGATCGCCTTCCGAGCCAAGCCAGTTTTTACGGCCTCTTCATAATCTTGCTTGTTTCGGCCCCCGCCAGCTTTCGCGCCTTCGGCGTCTACCGGCCCGATTTCTGGCAGCTCGCCGCCTTCGCTATCCAGATCATGCTCGTCCGGCACATCATGTTCGCCGATCAGGATTATCGCAGTCGAGCCGATGGCATGCTCGCGGTCATCGGTCTGGTCGCGACCGTCAGCGCGATCGTCCTCGATTATGGAGGCGCCCTGTTCGGCGGAGTTATCGCCATGGCCAGCGTACTCGCCGCGATCGCGCGGGGCTTTCGCCGCTGGACACGCTCGCTGCTCATCACCCTGGGATTGTCGATCGTCGTCGTCGTCGGCTTCATCGCGTGGCAGTCCGAGTCATGGTCGCGGCAGTTCGACCTCTACCAAAACTGGATCGAGATGGGGCCGACTTCGGCCGGCGTCATCATCACTGGCCTGCTGGTCGGCACCGTCCTCCACAATCCGCTGGCGCTGGCCGGCGTCTATGTCGGCCGCCGCGATTGGCACCGCGGCGACATGGGCTTCCTGATTATGATCGGGGCTGCGCTGCTTGCCTCGCTGGTCGCAATCATCCAAATCGATGCGCAACGCCGCCTCATCACAACGAGCAACACGGGCGATATCGCCGCGCTCGCGACAGCGTTGATGGCGGCAGCAGGCGCAAAGCTGGCCGGCAGGACGATATGGATCAACGCCGTGGCCGGACTGGCGCTATTGTCCGGCCTGTGGTCGCTGGGCGCGATCAACGCCGATGGCCGCTGGCAGGACGGCGCCAAGCAGATTGCCAGAATCGTCGCCGATTGCCCGCAGACCCGCGTCTATGCGATGTCCGGCTGGCGGCTGGATGACGGCAGCGCCTCGCGGGCGGCGCAGCGTGAAGAGCCGGTGTTCGCGCTGGGCTACGGGAAGCTCGGCAGGGCGCTCGGCTTCAATCCGGTGATAATCGATGGAGCTCGCGCCATCGCGGTGCCCGCCGGCCCATGCCCAACGCTAATCTGGATCGAACAGGTGCCTGCCGATCGCACCCCCTCCTCGCGGCGGATCCTCGCTGCCGCCGGGCTGAGCGGCCTCCAGGCGTCCAGGCTGAAAATGTACAGGACCGGTACCGGCATCCTGATGGTGGCGGAGCACTGATCGCGAATCATGATACGAAAATCGACCTCGAGGGGCCGCATCAGCCGCATCCTCCTACGCTCGCTGCTGTTCGCCATCGTCGGCTCGATCCTGTGGGTGGCGGTCTATCGTTTCGTATCCCCGCCGGTCACGGCGACAATGATCGGCGATGCGATTGCCGGGCGCGGTATTGCCAAGGACTGGATGGGGATCGACGAAATCTCACCCAACATGGCCCGCGCGGCGATCGCGGCCGAGGATGGAAATTTCTGCAGCCATTGGGGGTTCGACTTCAAGGCGCTCGGCAATGCGCTCGAGAGCAATCTGCACGGCCGACGAAAGATAAGAGGCGGCTCAACGATCAGCCAACAGACCGCGAAGAACGCATTCCTCTGGCAGGGCGGCAGCTATTTCAGAAAAGGACTGGAGGCGTGGTTCACCGTCCTGATCGAATTGCTCTGGTCAAAACAGCCGATCATGGAGGTTTATCTGAACCTCGCCGAGACGGGGATCGGCACCTATGGCGCAAATGCCGGGGCGATGCGGTATTTCAGGCACGACGCATCCCGGCTGACCGATGCCGAGGCTGCCCGGATCGCCGCCGTCTTGCCGCTGCCGAAGAAGCGCGCGGCGGTTGCGCCAAGCGGGTTCACCCGGCGCTACGGCAATATGATCCAGCGACGGATGGGCGAGGTCCGACGCTATGGGCTCGATAGCTGCTTGCACGGATGAGCGAGCGACACCCCCGTCCCCCACGGATCGCAGTGCTAGAACGAGCGGCCCAATAGCCCGGAACGGCCGGTTCGGATATTCGGCACCTCGCTCAGAATGGCAGCTTGAATCCGGGCGGCAGCGGCAGGCCTTGCGTCATCTTCGCCATCTCCGCACTGGAAGCCGCGTCGGCCTTGGCGCGGCAGTCGTTGATCGCGGCAGCGATCAGGTCTTCGAGCATCTGCTTCTCTTCGGGCTTCAGCAGCGAGTCGTCGACCGAGACGCCGAGGATGCGTCCCTTGGCGGTGGCGCGGACCTTGACGAGCCCTCCGCCAGACGCGCCCTCGATCTCGATCTTGTCCAGCCCGGCCTGTGCCTCTTCCATCTGGGCCTGGATCGTCTGGGCCGCGCTTTGCGCCGCGGCGATCATTTCCTCGATACTCTTCATGATGCGAGACTCCGTGGTTCTGGGCCGCTGTAATCGATCAATTCGGCATCGGGAAAGGCCCGCATCGCCGCCTTGACCAAACCGGACTCCAGGATCGCAGTGCGCGCGGCGTCCTCCTCGGCCTGAACGCACATCAGGAGAGAGGGCTCCCCCACTGCATCGCTGAAGCCGATCGTCCAGCCCCTGCCCGTCAGCCGCTTCAGCAGCCCGCCGAGCCGGACGGGGAAATCCGGTCCGAGACGGGGATGCCGGGCGATCTGAATATCCGCCCCGACCAGCCCGACGATCGACGCGTAATCGTGGAAGAGCTGAGCGAGTAGCGGATCGTGGGGCTGCACCATCGCATGGATCGCCCGCGCGGTGGCCGGGAGGGCAAGCAGCGCCGCCTGGCTTTCGGGCGGGGCGGACTGGGCCGGGCCTGCCCCGGCACCGAGACCGGCCTCGCCGGCCAGGAGCTTGCGAGCCAGTTCCCCCGGGTCCGGCAGCTGACTGGCATGGACAACACGGAGCAACGCCATCTCGGCCGCCTCGATCGGCATCGAAGCGCTATGTACCTCGCCATGGCCCTTGAGCAGCAATTGCCAGAGCCGGTGCAGCGTGGCGAAGCCCAGTCCAGCCGCCCATTCGGCATAGGCGTCTCGCTCTTCGACCGACAGCGCCGCATCGGCGGCGCCGGCTACCTTCGCACGAGTGACGCCATGGCAGGTTTCGAGGAGGCCGTGCAGAATCGCCAGCGGCTCGACGCCCAGCTCATGCTGATCGCGAACGCCCGCAAGAACAGCGGCAGCATCGCCCTTCAGCAGAGCGCCGAACAGGCGGCGGATCGCGCCGCGGTCACTGAGACCGAGCATGTCTCGGACCTGGCGCGCCTCGACCTTGCCGGAGCCATGGGCGATCGCCTGGTCCAGGATCGACAAGCCGTCACGCGCCGAACCCTCGGCCACGCGCGCGATCAGCGCCAGCGCCTCGGGATCGGCCTCGACGCCCTCTGCCTTGACCACCGCCGCGAAATGCCCGGCGAGCTTCTCGGCGGGGATACGGCGCAGATCGAAACGCTGACAACGCGACAGCACCGTGATCGGCACTTTGCCGACCTCGGTCGTCGCGAACAGGAACTTCACATGTGCCGGCGGTTCCTCGAGCGTTTTGAGCAGGCCGTTGAACGCCGCCTTCGACAACATGTGAACTTCGTCGATGATATATATCTTGTAGCGCGCCGACACCGACGCATACCGAACGGCCTCGATGATCTCGCGGATATCGTCGATGCCCGTATGGCTGGCGGCGTCCATTTCGATGACGTCGATGTGCCGCCCTTCGGCGATCGCCGCACACGGCTCGCAAACCCCACAGGGGTCGATCGTCGGCCCGCCCTGACCGTCGACGCCGATGCAGTTGAGGGCCTTTGCGATCAGCCGCGCCGTGGAGGTCTTGCCCACCCCGCGAACGCCGGTCAGCAGAAAGGCATGTGCGAGGCGGCCGCGCCGTATCGCGTTGGCCAGCGTCGTCACCATCGCGTCCTGCCCGATCAGCTCACCAAAATTCTGCGGCCGATATTTGCGCGCGAGGACGCGATAGGGTGTCGGGGATTCGGACATGCGGCGAGCTTAAAGCGGTGAGCAGGATTTGTCGTGATTCTTGTGACCCTCACCCCTCCACCAGCCCTCGGACGGGTGGACTAAGACGAAGCTGGCCTGGAAAGGTGGGAGCCGGAACGACCCGATACGAAATCGTTGCGGCTGCTTCCTTCCGGATCTGACCGGGTTGGCGACGGCACCGTCCGCCCGACTCCCGCAGCGCATATGGGCCAAGGCCAGTGGGGATGCAAGGGAGGCGGCCTACGCGGGTTCCGGCCCACCTCGCGGGCGCCGTCGGGATCAGAAGGTCGGCTCAGGAGGGCGCCGCCGCGGCGGCCTTGGCCTTCGTGGCCATGGCGCGCACGGGATCGACACGGATCGCGGCCGGACGGTCGTAACACGCCTTGAGCCATCTCGCGACGTTGGGAAATGGAGCGAGATTGAGCCGGCCGACTTCAACCGCCCAAGAGAGAATTCCCGCGACATTCAGATCGGCAAGGCCGAAACGGTCCCCCGCCAGATAGCCGCGCGGCGCCAGCACTTCATCCAATATCATGAGGGGAGCCTGCATACTGGCTTCGGCGCGGTTCGCCAGTTCCGCATCGCGCTGTGGCTTCGGAAGGTTCGCGCGGTGCCACATGATCGTCACGAACGGCCCATCGAGTTCGGCCATCGCCCAGAAGCTCCATTGGAGCGCCAGCGCATTCGCCTCGCTGGTGCGCGGCCGCAGACCCTTTTCGCTCCGGCTGTCATATTTGCCCACCAGATAGAAATTGATCGCTTGCGATTCCCATAATGCGAACTGGCCATCAATGATCGCAGGAATCTTGCCGTTCGGATTGATAGCCAGATATTCGGGCGACGAGATGCTTCCGTCGGCGGACGTGATCGGTATGAGTTCGAAATCGAGATCGAGCTCGCTTGCGCACCAGACCACGCGGAATACGCGCGATGCCGGTTTGCCATAGATTTTCAGCTTGGCTGTGGTCGTCATGGCGCGGTTATAGGGACAGCATCCGCGATCGCCGACATGTCGGCCTGAGCGAAGGCCCGAAAGTTGCCGGGGGATCATAGCGGATGAACAGTTCGTTCGACATCCAAGCTCTCCCTGCGACTGTGATGATTCTTTCAGGACCGTATGCTCACTGCCGTGCACCGGGCAACTGCGAAAGAGAGTTCGGATTACATCGCTTTCACCCTTTTTTGCGGAATTCGTGCAGCGCCCGGTCACCGCTCGGGCAGCCCATGATCGTCTGGCCGAAATCCGTTGAGGACGAGTCTAGCCTGCGACGCAGGCTGCGTCAGGAACCCGCACAGAAAGCTGTACATCGCCGGCCGACGCTCGTAGCAATGCGTGTCTTTCCGGAGGCCGGACAATTCCGGTCCCGTAGATAGAATGGTGAGAGGCTAGATGGACTTACGACGCGTATACGAGCCCTTGATGATCAACAGGGTAGAAATACCAAATCGTATCAGTCGCTCCGCCCATGGCACCGGATATGCGTTCAACCTGACGGACACGATCAGCGAACAGTTGATACATTATCACCTCGCTCGCGCCAAAGGGGGTGTCGGCCTCACCATATTGGAGGCGGGCACGACCCATGGCAGCTCGATGATCTCGCTGAACGTCACGGATGATCTTGTAATCCCCGGCTACCAGAAGCTCATGGCCGCTGTCCGGCCTTATGGAATGCGCGTTTTCCAGCAGATCTGGAACGCCGGCAACCTCATGGCCCCACGCCATACGATGCTGCCGCCCTGGGGCGTGTCAGCGCTCCCCCACCCGCAGACCGGCATCATCCCCGTCCCCATGGACAAGGGGCAGATCGAGGAGGTCGTGGCGTCATTCGCTGTTGCGGCCCGTCGCATCCGCGAGGGGGGCCTTGACGGCATCCAGGTACATGCCGCGCACGGCTATCTGATCATGCAGTTCCTGTCGGCGATCACCAATCATCGCACCGACGAATATGGGGGCTCACTGGAAAACCGGATGCGCTTCCTGAGGGAAGTCATGTTCGCCGTGCGGAAGGAAGTCGGCGACGATTTTCCCTTGGGCATCCGCTGTTCGGCGAGCCTCGCCGATGGCAGCGTAACCGAGGACGATCTGGGATTCGTCGCCCAGACCCTGCGGGCGGACGGTCTCCTGGACTTCATCGACGTGAGCTGGACCGACTATTTCAAACAGGAAATCGTGGGATCGATGGATCGCCCGGTCGGGTACCAGTTGCCGTCGAGTTCGAAAGTGACCAGCTATGTCCCCGACGTCCCCCGGATCGTCATCGGACGGTTCCGAACGTTGGAAGAGGCCGAGCAGGTGCTGAGAGAAGGCATCGCCGACATGGTCCATATGACGCGTGCCCATATCGCGGACCCGGATCTAATCAAGAAGACGCGGGCCGGAACGCCCGAACTCGTTCGGCCGTGCATCGGTTGCAATCAAGCCTGCTGGTTCAGCGTGAACAACGGCGCTCCCATGATGTGTACGGTCAATCCGGCCACAGGGTGGGAGGCTATGCTGAGCGAGGATCTGATCAGGCCCGCAACCTCGGCTGCCAAAGTCCTGGTCGTTGGCGGCGGCCCCGCCGGCATGGAGGCAGCGCGCGTCGCTTCGCTATGCGGCCATCGGGTGACGTTGGTCGAGGCGTCGGGAGATCTGGGCGGCCAGGCTGCTATCGCACGCCGCGCCCCCGGCCTCCACACGCTGGGCGATATCGCGACCTGGCTCGAACAAGAGGTCTTCCGCCTGGGCGTCGATGTCCGCCTCGGCAGCTATTTCGACGCTGACGACGTATTGGCGGAGGATCCGGATTTCGTCGTGATCGCGACCGGAGCCATTCCCCGCTATGACGGAGTGCGGGCGGCGCAGCCTCTCAACCCGGTTCCCGGTTTCGACAAGCCGCACGTCTATACGCCTTACGACATGATCGCCAATCCGCCGACGGATCTGGGTTCGTCGGCGGTGGTGTTCGACGATGTCGGTCATTATGAAGCCATCGCGGCGACCGATTTCCTGCTCGATCGCGGTATCGCGGTCACCTTCGTCACGAACTTCCCGGCGGTGGGTCGTCTCATCGACGGCCCTTCGAGAGTGGATACGGCGTTCGAGCGTTTCGCGAAGAAAGGCAATTTCACCCTCTTCACCCGTACGAGCCTCGAGCGGATCGGCGACAAGGAATGCGCGATCCTTCCGAAATATCGAAGCGAAGCCATCGTCGTCCCGGCGGACACCGTCGTCTTCCACTCGGCAAAGACGCCCACTCGCGAGCTTTTCGACGAGTTGCTGCAGCGCGGTTTCGACAAGCGACGGCAAATCAGCCTGGTCGGAGACGCCAACGCCCCGCGTGACCTGCAATTTGCAATCGGTGAGGCGCATCGGACCGTCAGGGCATGGCATGAACAGGCGCGCGAAGCGGTTCACTAAATCGGAGCATCCGCCCGGAGGTCCAGGCTCGGTACGACGCCAGTTTTCGCCGCAGGGGTGATGCGGGACACGGCTTCGTCCCGAATTTGACAGCGCGCTTTTTGTTTGTTGAACAGCTTTTCCGGCTATTTCTGGCTGGCTGCGAGGGGCAGCTGCCGTTTCTCCCATGATGTCGGAATTTCTTCTTCTGGTTTGCAGTTGACAACGTAAACTCTACTCTGTGATAGGCGGGGGGGTATGCGGCTAAACAGCCGCGCTGAAAATCAGCCAATATGGGGGGATAGCAAATGAGAGTCGTACCTAATGCCGTGACGCGGCTCACCGGCGTATCGATCGTGGCTTTGGCACTGGCGGGAACTGCCGCATTTGCTCAGGATGCGGCTGGGGGCCCTGGGACCGAGGCAGCGCCGGCCGGTGGCCTTGAGGAAATCGTCGTCACCGCCCGCAAGGTGGCCGAAAATCTGCAGGACGTTCCGATTGCGATTACCGTCCTCAGCGGCGAAGAGCTTCGCACGCGCAGCGTGCGCGAATTTTCGGACCTGGCAAATTTCACGCCCGGTTTTTCGGCTCGTGCGTCCAACAGCGGCCTCACATCGATTTCCTTGACGATCCGCGGACAGGTGCAGGAAGACACTCTGGCAACGCTCGATCCCTCGGTCGGCACCTATGTCGATGGTATAAACTGGGCGCGGGCATACGGACTTAACGCGAGCTTGCTCGACGTCAGCTCGGCACAGGTCCTCAAGGGACCGCAAGGAACATTGTTCGGACGCAACACCACGGGCGGCGCGCTCGTCATCAACACTAACGATCCCGTGATCGGCGATCTCAGCGGGCGTCTGTCCTTATCCTATGGCAGGTTCGACGAGCGCGAAGCGATCGGTGTCGTGAACGTTCCGCTTGGCGAGAAGGTCGCGGTGCGACTTGCCGGTCAGGTTTACAAGCGCGACGGTTACCTGCGCAACGTCGTTGGACCAAGTGCCACGACGCAGTTCGGCCCGGCCGTGGCTTTCTTCTTCAAGAAACGATATGTGGGTTCGTTGAACGGGGCTAAATTCGAGGATCGGGACAGGATCAATCTGCGCGGAAAGGTGCTCCTCAAGCCCGCCGATAATGTGAACCTGCTCTTTTCGGCCGAATATTTCGATGCCGATGACAGCGGCCCGGCCCGGCAGTTCACCGGAGCCTTCCCTGCATTCACATTCGTCCCGGGGTCGGTCTACAACGTCAGTTCGACCGCCGCTCTGTTCGCAGGTCTGGTATCCGGCGGCCCGGCTCCGACGACTCCGGCCAATGCCGCAACAACCACCGCGCTCGGTCTGGCAACGCTCAACAGCCTTGCTGCAGCGCGCACCCCCGGCGTCTACACCTCGAACGAATTGGCGAACAGCTTCGTACGGACGCAGACCTATAACTTCATAGGCTCGATCGATACGGATTGGGGGCAAGTCAAGCTTCTGACCAACTATCGTCATATCGCGGCGGCTACTCAGACCGACAATGATGGTTCACCTTTCGCGATCCACAGCTCCGGCTTCCGGCAACGTCTGAAACAAATGTCGGGCGAGCTTCAGTTCACCGGAAATGCGTTCAACGATGCAGTGAAATTCGCGGCCGGTGCATTCGTGTTCCACGAAACCGGGTTTGACCAGTCGCTATCGATCACAGTGCCGGCGCTCAATCCGAACAGCGGCCACAACCATGGCGTGATCGACAACGACAGCGTGGGAATCTATTCGCAGGCGACATGGCAATTCACCGATCAATTCTCCTTCACCGGAGGCTTGCGCTATTCGGTCGACGACAAGGGCGCCGATGTCCGCGCCAACAACTATAACCGAACGACCGGCCTGACGACGTGCCTCCTCGTCCCGGGGTCGTTCAACTTCGGTTTCGAAGTGGTGGGGCCCAAGCAATGCTCCACCCGCCGTCGGGATTCGTTCGGAGGCTGGTCATATACCGCCGGCTTCGAATGGAAGCCCAATAATGACACTCTGCTCTACGTGAAGACGGCCAAGGGGTTCAGATCGGGCGGCCAGAATCTCCGTGCCGCCAACCCTGCTGCGTTCATACCGTTCGAGCCTGAGACGGCCTATTCCTATGAAGTAGGCGCGAAAATCGAGCTTCTCGACCGCCGGCTGAGGGTGAACATGTCGGCCTATACGACGACGGTCAAGAACATCCAGAAGTCGACGGTAGTGCCGTTGGCCACCGCTCCCTTTATAACGACGGTGATCGGGAACGCGGGCAAAGCGCAGTTCCGGGGAGGAGAGATCGAGATCCAGGCGCTCCTGTTCGAGGGCTTTCGTGTAAGCGCGTCGGGGGCGCTGGTCGATCCCAAGTACAAACAGTTTGCGGACGCCCTGAACGATCGTTCCAATGAGCGGTTCCGCTTCGTCGCGAAACGGCAATTTACGGTTGCGGCCGATTATGAGACCGCGCTGACAGGAGACATCGGGGCGAAGCTGCACATTGACTATGCATGGCGTAGCAAAATGGCGACCGACCCCTATTTCTTCGCTGCCAATCCGAGTAATCAGGCGATCATCGATGCGACGACCGCGCCGGCACTTGGACTGCTCGGTGCGCGTGCGACGCTTTTGTTCGGCGATACATATGAACTGGCTGTCTATGGGCGCAATCTTACGAACGAGCGCCCGAACGTCAACGACCAGCTGATCGCCGGATTGGGCTATGTCGCCGGCCAGCGGCAGGAACCCCTTACTTATGGGGTCACCGGTACTTTCAAATTCTGATGCGGTAACGGGTTCGCAGGACGGCCGAATGCGCTACGCGCATTCGGCCGGATGGTTTTGGAGTGACGTTGCGGGCGGCCATCACGCATGGCCGCCCGCAGGCGTTTGTCCTGGTACAAATGTAAAAGGCGCCTGTTAAAAGCCACTGATTTTTCGGGGGTTTCGTACCTTCTCAACCATTTGGAGAAGGGTGGTGCCGCCTACAGGACTCGAACCTGTGACCCCCGCATTACGAATGCGATGCTCTACCAACTGAGCTAAGGCGGCCCGATGGTTGGCGGCCATTACCAGCGGCCGCGATGTTGTTCAAGCGGCGTATATGGCTCCGTTCCTTTACCAATCGTCAACCGGATCAGGCGCATTAACCGCGCAAGGACGACTCCCGCCGATGCGGAAGCCGCCATGCATTTTCGGGGACTGAGCATGGAAGACTATCGTTCGTTCACGGCCGAGGAAGTGGCGGACTGGGATTTTCCTGGGGTTGACGAACCTTGCATGGATGTCCCGCCGATGATCGGGACCGACGAACGCCGTATGCATGTTCGCGCCTATGAATTGTGGCTGTCGCTGCTTTCCAACCGCGACTATCCGTCGATCGACGATCTCGATGTCGAGGCGCTCGGGGAATTCGCGCCCTTCTCGGCGTTGCTCGACTTCACCGGCGACCGGAACAATCCTTCGATAGCCTATCTGGGCCGCGCGCTGCGCGAGGAAGGTGAGCTCGATGGCGATGTGAAGACCGTGGCCGACGTTCCGGCACGTGCGCTTCTATCGCGCCTGACGGGCCATTATGAAGAGATCTTGCAGAATCGTGCGCCGGTGGGATTCGAGGCGGAGTTCATCAGCCGACAGGGTCGCCCGATGCTGTATCGCGGCATCCTTATGCCCTACTCGTCCGATGGCGCCGAGATCGATCTGATCCATGGCGTCATTACCTGGAAGGAGACCGCTGACGGCGCGCTCGGCGCCGACATCGTCCAGGCCGTCACTACAGCCTTCGCCGGCCCGGCCCAGCCCGTCCCCGACGAAGTGGACGAACTCGACCTTGTCCAGTTCGAGACGGTGCTTGGGGAAGCGCCCGACCTGTTCGAGCTCGTCGCCAGCGCACGCGCGCAAGCCGCTGCCGCGCTCGACAGCGAAGGCCGCAGCCGGCAGGCACTCTATCGCGCAATCTCCACCGCCTATGACGTTGCCCTCGCCGCCGATGCCGATCAGGCCGGCTTCGCTGCGCTCATCGAAGAGGCGGGGATAACCGCCCAGGCGCGTGCGCCGATGACTCCGGTCGTCAAACTGGTCTTCGGCCGCGATTATGATCGGAAGCGATTGACCGAATTCGCGGCGGTCCTAACTCACGCCCGCCGCCTGTGTCTGGCCGCCGGCATGGTCGAGCAATGGCTGCCGCAGGTGACAGGCGGTATCAAGGCGATCGTTGCCGCCGAACGCGGCGAGCGCCGCCCTGCGCTCAAGGTTGACCGGGTGCAATCGGCCCGCATGTTGGCGGGCAGCGTTCCACCGCGCGCGGTGATAGATATTGGCGAGATCGACAGCGACATCGTGCTGCTTGTGGGCCGGCGCGAAGCGGACGGCAGAGTCGCGATCATATCGAAGCCGATTGTCGAGCGATCGCTGGTCAACAAGGCGCTGGAGCGCTTCTCGATCTGAAGATCGAGATCGCCGACGCTTCGTCATATGTCGGGGCTGGGTGAAGCAGCCGCCGTCGAGCCGGGCGACGGGTTCAGCGCCGCCCTTTTGCCCTCATCTTGCTATACTTCGTCGTCCGGGTACCCGGCCGGCCGCCGGTTGCATGCGCCTTGACAGGTGCGCGGTGGTCCGGGACCGGAAGGCCCAGCTCTTCCTGTTCGAGCTTGCGGATCTCGTCCCGTAACCGTCCGGCCTCCTCGAATTCCAGATCCGCCGCCGCCGCACGCATCTTGCGCTCGAGCTCCTCGATATAAGCGCGTAAGTTGTGGCCGACCATGTGAGGTCGATCCTCGATGCCGGTATCGACAGTGACCTGATCCTTCGACGCCAGATGACCGACAATGTCGGTGATGCTGCGCCGGATAGTTTCCGGCGTGATGCCATGAGTCGCATTATAAGCCTCCTGCTTTTCGCGGCGGCGCGCGGTTTCGGCCAAGGCCCGTTCCATCGAGCCCGTAATGGAGTCGGCGTAAAGGATCACGCGCCCATCGACATTACGCGCGGCGCGGCCGATCGTCTGGATCAGCGATGTCTCGGACCGCAAAAAGCCTTCCTTGTCGGCATCCAGAATCGCGACCAGGCCGCATTCGGGAATGTCGAGGCCCTCGCGCAGCAGGTTGATGCCCACGAGAATGTCGTACACGCCGAGCCTGAGGTCGCGGATAAGCTCGATGCGTTCCAGCGTCTCCACGTCCGAATGCATGTAGCGCACCTTGAGCCCGGCCTCGTGCAGATATTCGGTGAGGTCCTCGGCCATGCGCTTCGTGAGGGTGGTCACAAGCGTCCGATAGCCCTTCTTGGCGGTCTCGCGAGCTTCGTGGACCAAATCGTCCACCTGGCTCTCGATCGGCCGGATCTCCACCGGTGGGTCGATCAGCCCGGTCGGACGGATCACCTGCTCGGTAAAGACACCCCCGGTCTGTTGCATCTCCCAATTGCCCGGCGTCGCGGAGACATAGACGGTCTGGGGGCGCATGACGTCCCATTCGGCAAAGCGCAGCGGGCGATTGTCGATGCAGGACGGCAGCCGGAAACCATATTCGGCGAGGGTTATCTTTCGGCGATGATCTCCCCTCGCCATGCCGTTGACCTGTCCGATCGTCTGGTGGCTCTCATCAACGAACAACAAGGCGTTTTCGGGCAGATATTCGAACAGGGTGGGTGGCGGCTCGCCGGGCAGCCGGCCGGTCAGGAAGCGGGAATAATTCTCGATGCCGGCGCAGCTGCCCGTGGCCGCGATCATCTCCAGATCAAAATTGGTGCGCTGCTCAAGCCGCTGCGCCTCAAGCAGCTTGCCCTCCAGCTGCAATTCCTTCAGCCGCTCACTGAGTTCGAAGCGGATCGCCTCCATCGCCTGCTTCATCGTCGGCCCCGGTGTCACATAGTGGGAGTTGGCGAAGACCCGGACAGAATCGAGGCTGGCCGCCTTTCGTCCGGTCAGCGGATCGAATTCCGCAATCTCTTCGATCTCATCGCCGAAAAAGACGATGCGCCATGCGCTGTCCTCGTAATGCGACGGGAAGATCTCCAGATTATCGCCGCGCACGCGGAAATTACCCCGCGAGAAAGCCTGATCGTTGCGCTTATATTGCAGGGCCACAAGCTTGCGGATGATCTCCCGCTGATCGACAGTCGTTCCCTTCTTGAGATCGAAGATCATCGCGGAATAGGTTTCGACCGAACCGATGCCGTACAGGCACGAGACAGAGGCGACGATCAGGACGTCGTCGCGCTCCAGCAGTGAGCGGGTCGCCGAATGGCGCATCCGGTCGATCGCCTCGTTTATCGAGCTTTCCTTCTCGATATAGGTGTCGGAGCGCGGCACATAGGCTTCGGGCTGGTAATAGTCGTAGTAGCTGACGAAGAACTCTACCGCATTCTCGGGGAAGAACTGCTTGAACTCGCCATAAAGCTGTGCCGCAAGAATCTTGTTAGGCGCCAGCACCAATGCAGGCCGCTGCAACTGCTCGACGACCTTCGCCATGGTGAAAGTCTTTCCCGAGCCGGTGACGCCAAGCAGCACCTGGTCGCGCTCACCTGCCTCGGCTTGTGCAACCAGTTCGGCGATAGCTCCGGGCTGATCGCCGGAGGGCTGATAGTCGGACACCAGCTTGAACAGCTTGCCGCCCTCGCTCTTCGGCGGCCGATCGGGCCGGTGCGGCACGAAGGTCTGGCCGAGATCGACATCGTCGAGGCTGGTGCGGATCTGGATCGTCATGATGCTTATGTAGGACGACCACCGCCGATGTTCACCTTTTATCTTCCGACGCGGCATTGCAGATAGGGCGCGGGCACCCTAAGGGTCGCGGCCACATGGCGAGAGGAATTTCAATGGCGCGCGTGCGGAAGATCCTGAAAAAGCTGATGCTTGCCGCTCTGGCGCTTCCCGCTCCGCTTGCCGCCCAAAGCTTCAATCCGGGCAAGTGGCAGCACCAGACCGAAACGACCAGCGCCGACGTTCCAGGCGTGCCCCAATGGGTGATCAAGATGTTCGCCGGCAACCAGTCGCGCAAGAGCTGCAACTCGGCTGCGCAGCTTGCCGCGCGGCCTGAGGCGCTGCTGACGCAAGACGATGCGGCGACGTGCCGGCTCCGACGCTTCACCATGGACCATGGCAAGCTGGTCTACGACACCTTCTGCACCAACAAACGCTTTCCTGAAGGACTGCTGGTCGCCTCCAAGGGCAGCTACACGCCCGACAGCTATGAGATTTCAACCGTCTCGACCGGGACGAAGGACGGCAAACCAGTCCGAATCGTGACGACCGGAACGGGCCGCCGCGTTGCGCCATCGTGCAAATAGCCCCGCCCATCGACCTTGACGCCTATCTGGCGCGGATCGGCCTCGGGCTCATTCCGGAAGCCGACGCCGAGGGGCTGACGGCGGTTCAGCGCGCGCATCGCCTGGCAATCCCGTTCGAGAATCTCGATATCCGGCTTGGGCGTGGGATCAGCCTCGATCCCGATCATGTCTTCGAGAAACTCGTTCATCGGCGCCGCGGCGGATATTGCTTCGAACACAACCAGTTGTTTTTGCGGGCGCTCACGGCCATCGGCTTCGACGCCCGCCCGCTGCTCGCACGCGTCTGGCTCATGGCCGATGGCGTTCCGCCTCGCACGCATACGCTCAACCTCGTCCGCATCGATGGGGAACCCTGGATCGCAGATGCCGGCTTCGGCGGCAGCTATTCACCGCCGATGAGGCTCGCCGAAGCCTCGGAAGCGGTCGCGCCCGACGGCGCGCATTTCCGGCTTTCGCTGACCGAAGATCATGGCTGGCTGCTCGAACGCCGAATGGAGACTGACTCCTGGCAGGCACAATATAGCTTCACCCTGGACGATGTGGCTTCAGCAGATTTGGAAATGGCAAATCACTGGACGGCAACCCGGGCCGAGACCCGCTTCACGACATTTTCGCTCGTCAGCCTCGTCCTCCCGTCGGGCTTCGCTTCGCTTACCGACCGTCACTATACGCGCCGAAATGGCGATCAGCATGTCGAGGCGGACATCGAAAGCCCGACCGCCTATCGGTTGCGGCTCAACTTCGTGTTCGGCATCGTACTCGACGAGGTCGAAGTGATGGGGTTGAGCCTCTATTCGGCCGAGTGAAGGGCTCCTCCAGATCGAACTCGATGGAGAGATTATGGCGGCAAGGCGGGATGAAGGCTTCAGCGCAACCGGCACGGCGGCGCCTGAAGTGATGCCGGATCGGCAAGCCGGTCGGCCAGCGGGCGCCATGTGGTGAGCGCTACGGGCGTGCCCCGGCATGCTGTCCGTTCCGTCGTGGGCGGCTCGCTGGGCAATCTCGTCGAATGGTATGACTGGTACATATACTCCGCCTTCTCGCTGTACTTCGCGCCAAGTTTCTTCCCGAAGGATGACCAGACGGCCCAGCTGCTGAGCGCCAGCATCGTCTTCGCGATCGGATTCCTGATGCGGCCGATCGGTGGCTGGCTGCTCGGCGTGCTCGCCGATCGATATGGCCGAAAAAGCGCACTGACCTGGTCGATCACGCTGATGTGCGCAGGTTCGCTGATAATCACGCTGACCCCGACCTATGCTTCGATCGGCATTTGGGCGCCGGTCCTCCTCGTTGTCGCGCGCATGGCGCAGGGACTCAGCCTGGGCGGGGAATTCGGCACCGCCGCCACCTATTTGACCGAGATCGCCCCGCCCGACCGACGCGGCTTCTGGTCAAGCTTCCAATATGTAACGCTGATCGCCGGCCAACTTCTGGCCTTGGGGCTGCTCGTAACCCTGCAGGTCTTCTTTCTCACCGAGGCTCAACTCGAGACCTGGGGCTGGCGCCTCGCCTTCGCGACCGGCGCGCTACTGGCCATCGGCGTCTTCTGGCTGCGACGGGGCATCGACGAGACACCCGACTTTGTCGAGGATGTTCGCGGTGGCCCGCGTAAAGGCGGTGTTCTGGCGCTCCTGCGCGAACGGCCTCGCGAGGTTGCGCTGGTGTTCGGCCTCTCGATCGGCAGCAATGTAAGCTTTTACGCCTTCACGACCTATATGCAGAAATATCTCGTAGCCAGCGCCGGCTTCGTGAAAAGCCAGGCATCACTGATCTGCTCGGCGGCTTTGCTATTCTATGTCGTGATACAGCCCCTGCTCGGCGCCCTCTCGGACAAGATCGGCCGCAAGCCCCTCCTCTATTGGTGCTGGAGCGGGGGGATCATCGCCACGGTTCCACTGTTCACCGCTATCGGTGCGGCGGGCGACGGCTTCGAGGCCTTCGTACTGATCTGCATTGCCTACGCGATCATCTCGGGGTCGAGTGCGACGAGCGCGGTGGTAAAGGCCGAGCTGTTCCCGCCGCACATCCGCGCTTTAGGCGTCGGACTGCCCTATGCCGTAAGCCAGGCCATCTTCGGCGGAACGGCTGAATCGGTGGCGCTCTCGTTCAAACAAGCGGGAATGGAGGCAGGCTTCTTCTATTATGTAACAGGCTGCATGCTGATCGCACTGATCACCACCCTGTTCCTGCCGGAGACCCGTTGGTCTGGCAGCGAAAAGGCCCGCTGATACGGCAGACCCCGGCAGGCTGGTCCTCTGGCCCGAGCGAGCCGACCTCCGCCGAAAGCCGGTTGGGTCGCTCTCCGGCAGGAGCGCGACCCCGGTCAAACGAAACGGGCGGCCAATGGCCGCCCGCCTTCCATAGGGAATGTTTGGAGACCGATCAGGCCGTCACGAGCGTCGGACGCTGACGACGACGTACCGAGGCGCCGACCATACCAAAACCGACGAGGAGCATGGCCCACTGGCTCGGCTCCGGAACCGCCGCCGCGAAGCTACCCGGGCCGCTCGCCTTGAAATTGACGAACGCCCCGCCCGACGCGGTGACCTTCTTGCTGGTGCCGGTCAGGCTGAAGGCAAAATCATAGTCCTTCGTATCCGAAAAATCGAAGAAGTCGGAGGAGTAGGTGACTTGCGAAGTGCTGCCGTCAAACTGGAGCTTGCCATCGGTCACCGCAAATCCGGTATTCTTGCTGCCGAGCGGGGTGACGTTCAACGCACCGTTCTGGAAGGTGACAGTCAGCAAATTCGACTTTCCGCCATGCGCGTTGGCATAAGCGGTCGGCGCTTTGAACGTCAGAGTGCCCGTCTGGAAGATCTGGCTCGAGTTCGTATTGTTGGCCCAGGACGAAGGGGCGGTGTTGGACGATGCCGTCAGCTTGAACTTCGTACCTTGGATATAGTCGGTGAAGCCCAGGCCCAGCGCAGCGAAGTTCACCGTGGTGTTGCCCGCCAATGTGCCCCCGTTCGGAGCTGTGCCGGTATAACTGAACCAATTGGCGGAGGCGCCCGAGAACTCCGCAAAGGTTATCGCAGTCGCGGCATGGAGCGGCGACGTGCCAGCAAATCCCGCGCACGCCAGAAGCGCACCTACAGCCAAACCTTTGAAGCCCGATCGATACATACTCATACAATGCTCCCCAAAGCATACGGCGGAAGCGCCCCGGCCACGCAGCGGCGGTTCCTAACACTGGCTTAACGACTTTTCCCGAAGAAGCCAGCGGTTTTCACTGCGCGTCTGTGTCGAAATGTTACGAATGTAACGGCTGCCGTTACCGTTAAGGATTAACATGGCATAAGTCACTCGCACGCCGCACACCCGTCCCGCTAACGCAGGGTGGACAACCCAGTTTTTATTTTGCAAGCGCGAACAAGCCCTTATTCCGCCGAGGGCATAGGGGCATCTATCTTGCCTCACATAATCATGGAGAACTGATGATGCGTTTCACGATATTTGCTGCCGGGTTGGTTGCTCTGCTTTCCGTTCCGGCCACCGCGGCCGACGAAGCCTTGGTGATTCGCAATGGCCTGCCCGTCAAGACGGCCGATGGTTCTCGCCTCGGTCGCGTCAACCGAGTCGATAAGGCAAGCGATGGAACGGTCAGCTCGATTTCGCTGATTTACGAGGAGCGCATTATCCGGATTCCGGCATCTACCCTGAAAGCCGCCGACAAGGGCCTTGAGACCAGCCTGACCCGGCAGGATGTACGCAAGCTCAAATGAGGGGGCTCGAGCGGCGGCGCGCGCTGCCGCTCCTCCCAACGGACGTCCATATAGAAGCGGGGGCACGCATAGAGCCGTTGTTCCCGCGTCACTTTATCTTCGTAATCGCGGGGACCATCCACGCCTCCCCCGGCTCGCGCGTCACGAAACGGTTCGGTGCGATGCGGCGCTCCAGCAAGATGTGCCCCAACTCATCGCGAGGCTGATCGACCCCCTCCTCGGTGAGCTGGAAAGTGCCCCAATGATAGCCAAAGGCGTAGGCCGCGTGAAGCAACTGGTAGCCTTTCACGGCTTGGGCGGGATCGATGTGATTGCCGCTGAAGACTTCGCGCGGATGATAGGCGCCGATGGGAAGCAGGGCCAGGCGAACCGGCCCCCGCCTGCTCGCAGCGACAGGCCAGCTGCCGTCCCCCCAGCCCGTATCACCAGCGAAAAATATGTTGCCGCCCGGCAGTGTCACGGTGAAGCCGCTCCATAAGGCCCGGTTGCGGTCCGAACCCCAGCGGGAACTCCAATGGTGGACACGGTCGATGATCACCGAAATCCCAGGCCGAACCGGAACGATGCCGTTCCAGTCCCGTGCCACGGCCGCGATGCCGCGTTCGCGCAGGACGCTGTCATTGCCCAGGCTCGTCACCACCAGCGGCCGATCGCGCCTCCAGAGCCGATCAAGCGTCGGGAGGTCCATGTGATCATAGTGGTTATGACTCACCAAGACGATGTCGATCTTCGGCAGGTCCTCGAAACGAACGCCGGGCGCGCGGGCGCGCCGCGGACCAAATCGGTTGAAGGGCCCGGCAACCTCCGACCAGATCGGATCGGTCAGGATATTAAGGCCCTGCGTCTGGACGAGGACGGTGGCGTGGCCGATCCAGGTGACCCGCATCGCCTGGCCATCGATGCGCGGTGGCGGCCGGCCCGGCCTGACGGGGACCGACTCCGGCCAACCTCCAAGTCGCTGGCCGGTCGCGGCTCGCCATAGCCGGGCCAAACCCATCTTCTTCGCCCCTCCGCTGCCGAACTCCCCCTCCGGATTTCGAAAGCGCGCACCATCGAAATGGTCGCTTGGCGGTCCCCTATAGTAGACGCGGTCAAGATAGAGCGGCCGCGCGAGCCAGAGCGCACAGCCGATCAGGAAGAGCGCGAGCAACGCCCATCCCATCCATCGCAACGCATGCCTCATTTAGCGCCGGTTCCACGCTGATGCCATCTGTTGGGCGAACGCAGCACCGGTGCAGGGTTTCCCGAACAGGCTCTGGACGGAGCCATTTCGAAAACGATGCGGCAGGTCAGGCGGTCTCGAGCAGGTGCTCCTTCGCAATCTTCTCACGCCAGACCAGCGGGGCGGTGTGGTGGACGCTCTCCCCGGTCGCGTCGACCGCAACGGTCACTGGCATGTCCTTCACCTCGAACTCGTAGATTGCCTCCATGCCGAGGTCGGCGAAGCCAACAACCTTGGCGCCCTTGATCGCGCGCGCGACCAGATAGGCGGCGCCGCCGACCGCCATCAGATAAGCGGCCTTGTGCTTTCGGATCGCCTCAATCGCCACGGGCCCACGCTCCGCCTTGCCCACCATCGCAATGAGCCCGGTCTGATCGAGCATCATGTCGGTGAACTTGTCCATGCGCGTGGCAGTGGTCGGGCCGGCGGGGCCGACCACCTCGTCGCGGACAGGATCGACCGGACCGACATAATAGATCACTCGACCATGGAAATCGACCGGAAGTGGTTCGCCTCTGGCCAGCATGTCCTGTATGCGCTTGTGCGCAGCGTCGCGGCCCGTGAGCATCTTGCCGTTGAGCAGCAGCCGATCGCCCGGCTTCCAGCTCGCCACGATTTCCGGCGTCAGCGCATCGAGGTCCACGCGGATCGATTCCTTCGACGGCGCCCATTCGACCTTCGGCCATTCATCGAGGCTCGGCGGCTCCAGATAGGCAGGTCCCGAACCATCGAGATGGAAATGCGCGTGGCGCGTCGCCGCGCAGTTGGGGATCATCGCTACCGGTTTGGACGCGGCATGCGTCGGATAGTCGAGGATCTTGACGTCGAGGATCGTCGCAAGCCCGCCCAGGCCCTGCGCGCCGATGCCGAGCGCGTTGACCTTGTCGAAAATCTCGATGCGCAGCTTCTCGATGTCGTTCTGAGCCCCCCGCGCCTTCAATTGGGCCATGTCGATATCGCCCATCAGCGATTCCTTGGCCATCGTCATCGCCTTCTCGGCGGTGCCGCCGATGCCGATGCCGAGCATACCCGGCGGGCACCAGCCTGCTCCCATCTTCGGAACCATCTCGAGCACCCAGTCGACGATCGATTCCGATGGATTGAGCATCGCAAATTTGGACTTGTTCTCCGAACCGCCACCTTTCGCCGCCACGGCAACCTCGACATGATGTCCGGGTACCATCTCCACATTGAGGACGGAGGGCGTGTTGTCCTTGGTGTTGACACGAGTGAAGGCCGGATCGCGCAGTATCGACGCGCGCAGGCGGTTCTCTGGGTGGAGATAAGCCCGGCGCACCCCCTCGTCGACGACCTCCTGCAGGCTGCGCTCGCTGTCGAGCAAACATTGCTGGCCCCATTTGATGAACACCGTCACGATGCCCGTGTCCTGGCAGATCGGGCGATGCCCTTCGGCGCACATGCGGCTGTTCGTCAGTATCTGCGCAATGGCGTCCTTGGCCGCCGGCCCCTGCTCCGCCTCATAGGCGGCGCCCAGCGCGCGGATATAGTCCATCGGATGATAATAGCTGATATATTGAAGCGCGTCGGCGACGCTCTCGATCAGATCAGCTTCCTTGATGATGACGGTCATGTCCCCGGCCCTCGGTGTAATCGCTGCGACGCACATAGACCCGAAGCGCCGCGCCGGTCAGCCAAAAAAGCATGACGCACGATAAGTCGGCATCACATTCCCACCGGTTGCCGTCTCACCGAGCGGGACTTAATCCACCCTGATGGATCAAGAGCACAGCGCCGGCGATGGAGCCGATCAGGGGGAACAGACGCCCGGTCCCCCGCCCCCCGACGCGGTGATGGCATTGATCGACCTTCTGAACCATCGACGGCTTGAGGAGGCGATAGTCCATGGCGAGAGGCTGGCCAGCAATTTCGCACCGTCGCTGCCGCTCTACAACATGCTCGGCTCCGCGAATATCGAAGCCGGCCGCCGCGCTGACGCCACCAACTGGTTTCGCAGGGCACTCGGCCTCGATCCGAACCATATCGAGACACTCTATAACATGGGTATCACCTGCCAGGAGCTGGGACGGAAGACGGAGGCGATCTACTGTTTCGAGCGTATCCTGCGGATACGTCCCGACATGTCCCGGATCCGCGCGCTCAAGCTTCTGCTTCGGGCCCATATTTGCGATTGGAGCGGGCTTGCTCGGGAAACCGGCGCGCTTGATACGCTCGGTATCGAGGGCCCCATCGTATCGCCGTTCGCGCTGCTCCCGCTCGAAGATCGCCCGGATCGCCATCGTCTACGCTCCGAACGATATAGTAGAGAGCTCTTCAAGCTAACGCCGCTGCCGCCTCCACCGCGTCCCGCGACCATCCCGGAGCGCCTGCGCATCGGCTATTTTTCCGCCGAAATCCGCAACCATCCGGTCGCACGACTGGTAGCGCGGGTTCTTGAACTGCACGATCGGTCACGCTTTGAAATCTGCGTTTATTCTTATGGACCGGTGGTAGAGGACGAAACTCGCACCAGGATCATGGCGAGTTCCGACCGGTTTCGCGACGTTTCGCAGCGCTCCGAGGAGGAAATTGCGAACGCTGCCAGGCGTGACGGAATCGATATCGCCGTCGATCTGACCGGTCATACCAGCTATGCACGTACCGGGCTGTTCGCATGCCGCCCCGCCCCTGTCCAGATATCCTATCTGGGCTATCCCGGCACGAGCGGCGCTTCGTTCATAGACTATCTGATTGCCGACAAGCTGTTGATCCCACGCGGTCACGAACGCTTCTTCAGTGAAGCACCGATCTATATGCCCCACTGCTACCAGGCTCAGGATGACACGGCCCGGACCGCCGAGCTTCCCTCACGCACGATGCTGGGTCTGCCTGACGACAGCTTTGTCTTCTGCGCGATTAACAACAGCTATAAGATCACCCCCGATCTCTATGACGTCTGGATGCGGCTACTGCGCAGGACCGACGATAGCGTCCTTTGGTTGCTCAAATCCAATCCTTGGGCAGAGGTGAACCTTCGCCGACAGGCAGAGGCAAGGGGCATAGACTCCCGACGCATCCTGTTCGCCGAGTGGAAGCCATATGAAGAATATCTGGCCCAGTTCGCCGCTGCGGACCTGTTTCTGGACAGTTTTCACTACAACGCCGGCGCAACCGCCAGCAACGCCTTATGGGCCGGCCTTCCGGTCATCACCAAACCGGGCCTGGGCTATCCCGCGCGGATGGCCGCGAGTTTGCTGTCCGCAATCGGGCTGCCCGAGCTGATAGCATCGTCCGTCAGCCACTATGAGGCTCTTGCCCTAGAGTTGGCAACCGATCGCGGGAAGCTCGCCGCGATGCGCGGAAAGCTGAAGAAGAACCGGCGGACCACGGCGCTGTTTGATAGCGCGCTGTTCACGCGCCATCTCGAGCACGCTTATCTGCTTTCGTATCGCCGCTGGCTCGAGGGATTGCCCGCCGCCCCGATCGACGTCCCGGATTTATCGGAGTCCTCGCAGGCCTGAGTGCAGCCCTCCTTGGATGAAAATCCGGAGGATAACCGCCGGCCGAAAAAAAACCGCGGCACGAACCGGGCGCTTCGTGCATTATCCGAATTCATGCGACCCGCCTGGACCATAGCCGCCCTGTTGCTGTTGTCAGGCTGTAAGGACGAACCCGCGCCCGATTATGTGCCGCAGATCAGCGCGGAGGAGGCGAAGTTCGGTGCGGCTCAGCACCCCCGATTGCTGGCGGAACTGGGCGGCGAGTATCGCGGGGACGAGCAGAGCTATGTCCGGCATCTCGGCGCAAAAATAGCCGGAGCGGCGGGCTTTGGTCACCGCTGCACCTTCACGCTCGTCAACAGCGATGTCGTCAATGCCTTCGCCGTCCCCGGATGTTACGTCTATGTAACGAGGGGACTGATGGCGATCGTCACCAGCGAAGCCGAACTGGCTTCGGTCCTCGGCCACGAGCTTGGACATATCGCCGGCCGGCACAGTGAGCGCCAGGAGAACCGCTCGCTGTGGAGTACGCTCGGCGTAATCGCCATTTCGCTGGCCGGATCCGAACAACTGACCCGGCTTGCCGCCGGTGCCGCGCAGCTTTTCACCACCAGATATTCCAGAACCCAGGAATATGAATCGGACGAGCTCGGTATCCGCTACCTGCGCGAGGCGGGATATGATCCATATGCGGCCGCCGATATGCTCGACGCACTATCGCGTCAGGAGCGATTTCTGAGCGAAAGCGGTGGACGTGACGAAGCGCGCAGCGTGCCCGAATGGGTCCGCAGCCACCCGCTCACGGCCAAGCGGATCGCTCGCGCTCGCGAGCTGGCCCGGGCGACGGGCCTGGCTGATGACGAGCTGCCCGAAGCCGAGGCGCCTTATCTCGCTGCGGTCAACGGCCTGCTCTACGGCGATGATCCCGAGCAGGGCTTCGTCATCGGCCGGCAATTTGCACATCCGCTTCTCCGCATCGCGTTCGAAGCTCCGCCGGGCTTCACGCTTGCCAATAGCCCGCAGGCCATCGGCCTTCAGGGCCCGAACGGCGTGCGAGGCGAGTTTAGCGGCGGCACGATCCCGAAAGGGGGACTGCCGGCCTATCTCGATCAATTGCTGGCCCAGGTGATCGGCGATGCCGAGGCGCAGCCTGGTACCGCGCAATCGGGCATGATCAACGGCCTGCCGGCGATCACGATGCCCGTGAGGGTTGCAACCCGTCAAGGCACGGCGGACATCTGGCTCGCCGCCTATGACGGAGGCAGCGGTCGCGCCTATCATTTCGTCGTAATGTCCCGCACCGGCGGCGACGAGGCGGCGGCTATCGAACGCCTGTTCCGGTCGTTCCGCCAGATTGACGCGCAAGAGGCGGCCGCGCTTCATCCTCGCGCGATACATGTCGTGACCGTCGCGCCAGGCGAGAACGCTGCATCGCTCGCCCGACGCATCGCCGATCCGCATCCCCTGGCTTTGCTTTCGGTTCTCAACGACGTTCGGCCAATCGTGGCCGGCCGGCGGGTGAAGATCGTGAGCGCGATCAGATAGCGGCGATCCTGCTGAGGTTCGTGTCGCCATACAGCTCGCAAACCCGTGCATAAAGCTCATCGATCTGCGCGACAGTTAGGCAGACGCGCTCGACCTTTCCGTCCTCCAGACGCTCGGTCAACACAAACTGGCCATCCCCCATGTGGTCAGCCGAAACCAACGGTGCGTCCGGATCGAACGCATCGACCAGCCTGAAGCTCATTTCAGCCATCTCTCGAAGCCCCTTTTTCCGCGAGTCCCCGCTCGCTCCTGCCGTTTTAATCAATGCAAGTTATTTTGAGAATATGCCAAGATACTCGCCGGTAATTTTCGGGCCGTTCGGGTATTTTCATTACGGGGTGATAACTTTAACGAAAGTCCCGTAGGCACCTTTCTATTGATCGACTTCATCGGTTAGATGTCGAGCGCGAAACAACTTCAGGGAACGTCCATCAGACCAGCGAACGCCTGCGCAGATCGGCCAGGCATCGTTCTGCGGTGCGGCCGTCCCAGAGCGCCGGGCGCTTGCGGCGTCGCCTCGGTTCGGCGACAGCGGCCAGCAGCCGGTCGAGCAGGGTATCCGCGTTGACGAGCTGCGCCGTCCCTTCGATGATCGTTATCGGCCGCTCCGTATTCTCGCGCAGCGTCAGGCAGGGGATGCCAAGATAGGTTGTCTCCTCCTGGATACCACCCGAATCGGTGATCACCGCCGCTGCTCCCGTAACGAGGCTCATGAAACGGATATAAGCCGCCGGACCGACCATGATCACGCCCGCGCGTTCGAGCCGCGCCATTCCCTCTGCACCGAGCCGGTCACGCGTCCGGGGGTGCACGGGAAACACCAGCGGGAGATGCGTCTGGACCGCGGTGAGCGCGGCGATGAGCCGGTCGAGCCGTTCCGGCACATCCACATTCGAAGGCCGGTGAAGAGTGACGACGCCGTAGCCATTGGGTGCCAGCCCGAGCTGACGCGGATAATCTGCTGCCGCAATCGCGGGATACACCAACTCATAGCTGTCCATCATGATGTTGCCGACGCGGGTGATCCGGTCAGGCGGGACGCCCTCCGCGATCAGGTTGGCATCGGCATCCGGCGATGGCGTCCAGAGCACGTCAGCCAGAACGTCGGTAACGAGCCGGTTGAGCTCTTCCGGCATCTGCCGGTCGCGGCTTCGAAGGCCCGCCTCCAGATGGACGATCGGAATTAGCAGCTTGGCGGCGGCCATCGCCGCAGCCACCGTCGAATTGACATCGCCCGCGACGATCAGCCAGTCCGGACGGTGCTCCATGGCAAGCTTCTCATACGCCATCATCACAAGGCCAGTCTGCTCGGCATGCGTACCCGATCCGATGCCGAGATGGTAATCGGGCGCGGGCAGTCCCAGATCGGCGAAGATATCGTCGGACATGGCCGCGTCGTAATGCTGGCCGGTATGAACGATGATCGGCCGGAAATCGTCGGTCGCGGCGAGCATGTGCCACAGCGGCGCGATCTTCATGAAGTTCGGCCGCGCGGCGGCGACGAGATGGACGATGGCCGGGACCGTCATGACGATGATCTAGCCGCGAGTCGGCGCCGACGGCGCGCGCTCAATGGTGCTGATGCTGATGACGACGGCCCTCGCCATGATGTGGATCGTCGCAGTCTCGATCATCGGCACATTCGCCACGCTCGACCTGGAAAGTCGCATGACCGATGCCGAACTCGGTTTCCATGAGCCGCGCTGTGTCCGCGAGGAATTCATCGTCCGCACCTTGCGGCATGACCATATGCGCGGTCAGAGCAACCTCGGTGGTGCTCATCGGCCAAATATGAACGTGATGAACAGCAGCCACCCCGGGGAGGGCGCCGAGCCGCTCCTCGACCTCGTCGGCGTCGATACCGCCGGGCACGCCCTGCAAGGAAAGGCGCAGCGAGTCCCGGAACAGCCCCCACGTCCCGCCCACGATGACCGCGACGATGATGAGGCTGATTGCCGGGTCTATCCAGAGCAGGCCGGTCCGCGCCACAAGAAGGCCCCCTCCGAGCACCCCGGCCGAGACGGCCGCATCGGCCGACATGTGGAGGAAGGCCCCGCGGATGTTGAGGTCGTTATGCCGGCCGCGAAGGAACAGCAGGGCCGTGCCGAGATTGACGAGGATGCCGATCGCGGCGACCAATATTACCATATTGCTGACGATCGGAGCAGGTTCGAGGAAGCGCTGAACAGCGGCGAGCGTGATGGCGCCGCAGGCCCCGAGCAGCAGGATCGCGTTGAGGAGCGCCGCGAGGATAGACGAACTGCGCAAACCGTAAGTGAAGCGGCGGCTGGCGGGCCGCGCCGACAACGCATAGGCGGCCCAAGCCATCAGCAGGCCGAGCACGTCGGAAAGATTGTGGCCGGCATCGGCCACCAGCGAGATCGATCCCGACGCCAGCCCGGCCGTACCCTCGACCAAAACGAAGCCGAGATTGAGCGAAACCCCAACGGCAAAGGCGCGACCATAATTGGCTGGCGCATGATCCGGCGCATGACCATGGCTATGGCCGGGATCATGCCCGTGGCGATGCAGCATCATGGCAAATGGAAGCCATAACTCCGCGGCGAAGGCAAGCGCACGGCCGCGATTCGCTGCTCAGCGGCGCCTGCAACCGATTCCGTCCTGCGGCAATTACGCCCGTTTTTCCGGCGGTTTTTGCGGCTTCCGGACAATGGCATCGGGTGGACCCCACATCCAAACTTTACATAGGGAGTTCTGCACCATATATCCGCGCCTCCGCTGCCCCATGGGACTTCCACCGCAAGGCAGCTTTCTTGCCAACGTTACACCCGGAGGTCCCTTGAGTTGCACAAGCATCATAGCGCGCTGGGGCTAGCTGCGTCCCTGAAGCCGGTTCAACCGGTTACGCTTCTTCGTCCCCACGCGGCTGCGCGGGCCGCCCGGTTCTTCGTCGAGAAGTTCCAGGGGCGTTCGATGTATGCCGTGAAGGCGAATCCCTCGCCTGACCTGCTTCGGATCCTGTGGGACAACGGCATCACGCATTATGACGTGGCGTCGATTGCCGAGGTGCGACTGGTTGCCGGCCTGCTGCCGGAGGCGACGCTGTGCTTCATGCACCCGGTCAAGGCCGAGGAGGCGATCGCCGAGGCCTATTTCGATCATGGTGTGCGCATCTTCTCGCTCGATTCGATCGAGGAGCTGGAGAAGATCGTCCGCGCCACCAATGACGCAAGCGATCTCACCCTGTGCGTCCGCATCCGGGTTTCCTCCGAGATGTCGAAGCTGAGCCTCGCCTCCAAGTTCGGCGTCGAACTCGCCGAGGCGAAGGAGCTGCTCCAGCGCGCGCGCCAGGCGGCCGACGCGCTCGGTATCTGCTTCCATGTCGGCAGCCAGGCGATGAGCCCCTCGGCCTATGTCCAGGCGATGGAAAAGGTCCGCGCCGCCATCGTCTCTGCGGCTGTGACGGTCGATGTGATCGACGTCGGCGGCGGATTCCCGTCCGTTTATCCGGGCATGGAGCCGCCGCCTCTCGAAGCCTTTTTCGGCGCGATTCATCAGGCGTTCGAAAGCCTGCCCGTATCCTATTCGTCGGAATTGTGGTGCGAGCCCGGCCGCGCGCTTTGCGCCGAATATGCAAGCGTGCTGGTTCGCGTCGAGCGACGCCGTGGCAACGAGCTCTACATCAACGACGGCGCCTATGGAGCGCTGTTCGATGCGGCGCATGTCGGCTGGCGCTTCCCGGTCAAGCTGCTTCGTGAGCCTGACTCCCGCGCGCGCGACATGGCGTTCAGCTTCTACGGCCCGACATGCGACGACATGGATCGCATGGCCGGTCCGTTCATGCTCCCTGCCGACGTACAACCGGGCGATTATATCGAGATCGGCATGCTCGGCGCTTATGGCTGCGCGATGCGCACCGGCTTCAACGGCTTCACCGCCGGCGAGCGGGTGATCATGGACGACGAGCCGATGGCCAGCCTGTACCTGGCGGACGACGAGGCCGCGCACGCGGTTCCGTCGAACGTCATCAAGCTGTAAGGGCCGGACCACTATCCACCATCGTCCCGGCTAAGGCCGGGATCCTGGGGGCAAGCCACGCGCTTATCTCCGGGCGAGCCAGCATGCGCTGGCCTAGGGACATTCGAGGTACCATCATGACAGACGCCCCGATCAACGACATGCGCAAGGCCGAACTTCTCTCGACTCAGGTCGAACATATCGACATCAAGAGCTTCGACGCGCGGCCGATCATAGACGCGATGGGTAAGATGAGCTTCACGAGCCGTGATCTCGCCCGCGCCACCCGCATCTACAACCAGATGCTGGAGGATCCGGATTGCACAATCTTCCTCGTGATCGCCGGATCGACGTCGGCCGGCGGCTGCATGGATGCCTATGCGGAAATGGTGCGTCTCGGAATGGTGGACGCCGTGGTCGCGACCGGCGCGACGATCGTCGATATGGATTTCTTCGAAGGTCTCGGCCACAAACATTATCAGGCGCTCGAAATACCCGACGACGATACGCTACGCTCGCTCTATATTGACCGCATCTACGACACCTATATCGATGAGGAGCAGCTGCAGGACTGCGATTTCACGATCAACAAGATCGCCAATTCGCTTCCTCCCCGGCCCTATTCGAGCCGTGCCTTCATCCGTGAAATGGGCAAATACCTCGTCGAGCACGGCAAGAAGGAGAATAGCCTCGTCAAGCTTGCTTATGAGAACGACGTCCCGATCTTTTGCCCGGCGTTCGTGGACAGTTCGGCAGGCTTTGGGCTGGTGAAGCATCAGGTCGACTGCATGAAGGCCGGCCGTCCCTATATGGTCCTGGATGCGATAGCGGATTTTCGCGAACTCACCGACATCAAGGTCCAGGCCGGATCAAGCGGGCTGCTGATGATCGGCGGCGGCGTGCCGAAGAATTTCATCCAGGATACGGTCGTGTGCGCGGAAATCCTCGGCCATAGCGACGTCGAGGTTCACAAATATGCCGTGCAGATCACCGTCGCCGACGTGCGCGACGGGGCCTGTTCCTCCTCGACGCTGCAGGAGGCGGCGAGCTGGGGCAAGGTCAACACCGGTATAGAGCAGATGGTCTTCGCGGAGGCCGGCTCAGTGCTGCCCCTGCTCGCTTCGGACGCCTATCATCGCGGCTTTTGGAAGGACCGGCCGAAGCGCCGCCTTGCGAAACTGTTCGACTGATCCGAGCGACACGTTCGCGGTTAATGGCCGGACGGCCGTCCGATGGGACTGTTCTGCTTGTGCCTTTCATGCGCAAGCCTCTGAATCAGTCTTAACAGATGTTCGGCGCGATACGCCTGTACGACCCCGCTGGCCTTTTCCAGTACGCGCGCGACCTGCTTGTCCATATAACCGGCGTCACCCCAATAGGCGAGGGTCCAGTCGGGGAACCGGTAACCGTCGATCGGCCTTCGATCGATGATCGTCACCTGCTCATGCCGCGGATCGGCCATCACGTCCTCCATCAATTCATCGATCGAAGGAGGCGGCCCCTCGATCAAATGCGCGAAGTGACGCTCGGTAAAGATCAGCGCGCCACGAATGCCCAGAGCCACGTGGCGGGGGACTGCAACAGCGACGATCCGATCAATCTCGCTGGCCTGAGCAGGCATGACGAGGCGACTGCGGCTGATATAGATAAGCGACTGGTACATGACTTTCTGTCGCACAGATTAGCCGGCGATACAGT